>Ga0105238_10000273_pt1 | contig 57563 bp, 47 predicted proteins | sample KBSC34metaG_FD_81526 | JGI IMG/M metagenome (GOLD analysis project Ga0105238, IMG submission 81526) | Corn rhizosphere microbial communities from Kellogg Biological Station, Michigan, USA - KBS C3-4 metaG | ecosystem: Host-associated > Plants > Roots > Rhizosphere > Soil | place: Michigan, USA...
GCGCAGAAAACTTTCGGAAGTCTGCGTCATGCGTACGACCTGAGACTTATCGACCGTGAGGGACTCTTCCGCATCATTCGGCTGGATCTCCATCTTTACCGGCATACCGCCCAAGATCTCAGGAGTAATCACTCTGCCGGAGTAAATGGAGCCGTCTTGGAGCTGTATGAGGAATAAACCGGCGCTTTCCAGGCGGGCCACGTTTCGCCATCCACGTAGTCGAGTTCGACCTGGAGGACTCCGCCTTCGAGCCTTTTCACTTCACCAGTGATGTGATCGCCATCTTCATCACCAGCATGTCGGTTTTGGCCCTGGAAAACGCTGGAAATGAAAGGCAAGCCGCCGCGGTAAGCAAAAGGCCCTGAATCGAGACCGCAGGTCGCACGAATCTAAAAAAACCTGCCCAAGTTGAAATACACGCGGCGATGCCCGCTATCTCCCACGGCTCCCCCGAAAAATACGGGACCGAGTAGAGTCTCCACGACCAGACCCACGCTGCCGTCGTTCGGAAGCCGGGACGCGCCGTAAGCCTTCCCCACTTCATAGGAGGAGGTGAAGAATGCCTTGTGGCCGATGAGGGGAGGCAGGCTGAACAGCTCGTAAACATAGCCGATCCGCGCGAGCCAGTACTGGTTCGTCCGCAGCTCGTTTCTTCCGTAGGCATTCAACTGGCCCGGTCCACCTAAGAAGAACTGTTGGATGCCCGTATCGAGACGACCGAAGGTAGTGCCGCCGAACGCTTGCAAGTAGACCGAGCCACGTTTGCTGATCGGCCGAATCACCCCGATATACGCCTCAGACAAAGGGAATGCTCTGCTAGCGGCCGGGGCCGCGTCGATCCAGGCAGCACGAAACCGAGCGACTTGGCCGGTGCGCGGCACCAAAGGGCTGTCGAGCCTGTCCAGTGTGAAGGTAATTGAAGTAACGCCAGTCCGGCTGTTGGGCGCGGGGAGGACAGGTGAACCCACGCTCAATGAGGAGTTGAAATAGCCAACTTCGTATCCAAGGCGGAGTTCGCTGAATCGATCAATCGCGAACCCTACGTCGGCTCCTCCGCCATAGCGGCGAATTCGGTATTGTGCCACCTGAGTCGAACGATTGTACAGATCAAACGGAACATTGGTGGCAAAAAGTCGCGGAGCCACGAACCACTTGCTAGTCGGTGAAACTGGCCGGTAGTATTCGGTAGAGATTCCCCACGTGGAACCCAGTGAAACATCCGTCCTCCATTCAGAGCGAAACCCGCCTACGTCGAGCGCAGTGATGCGCGCGGTAGTCGTCCATCGGACGTTGGCCAGGTCAAACCCATCGACCAGGAAGCCGACGTTCACAAGCGGTGGGGCGTAGCCCTTCTCCTCCGCTCGGATCTCAATCCCGGAGCGGTTCTGGGCCTCGATCATCCCATAAGAAAAACGCGTAAAACGGCCGCCTCCCGAGATCAAGGTGATGTCCTCTTCAAGCCGGTCAAGGTCCAGCGGCTTGCCAGCATGAATGTCAAGTTCTTTCTCGATCTCGCGAGACAACCCCGGATCGGCACCGCTCACGTGGATGAAAGTCGGCGTGGGCGAAGAGCGCAGGCGGCGGGAGTCTCGGACCTGCAGATGCTGTTGCCAGGCTGCCTCGTCGAGGCCCAACTTGGCGAGCATTTGATACTTTTTTCCTGCTCCCTCCGATCCTTTCGCGATTATCTGGGCGCTGGCACCGTAGCTGGTGCCGGTATAGCCGGCGAGATCCACGGATACCACAAGATCCGCAGCCTCGAGACTGCGCAATTGGTTGGCGTCGATTGTCACGCTGATGGAGCGCTGCATCACGGATCGCAGCGACGGACTGCTCTCAGGGCGATAGGGGGAAGAGGCCAGGTGGACCACGATGACGATGTCCGCCCCCATCTTCTTCACCACGTCCACGGGTAAGTTGTTCAAAAGTCCGCCGTCGACCCAGGTGCTGTTTCCATTCGTCACCGGGGTGAATATTGCCGGCAATGACATGGTTGCCCGCAGAGCCTCGCCAAGAGGACCGTTTTCAAAGATGTGCTCTCTTCCCGAGTTCAGGTCGGTGGCAACGCAGCGGAAGGGTATCGGCAAATCGTCAAAGCTTTTTAGATCTGAGTAGGGGAGCGTAACTCGGTCAAAAAGGAAAGTGATTCTCTGGCCCGAGCTTAACCCTCCCGGTCCACTGAACCCGCGGCGAAGGCCGAATTCGAGGTCATTCTGAAAGGAGCGCTTGTCTTCTTTCCGGCGGAAGGATAGGGTCTCATACGCTGTCTTTCCACCGATTGCTTCGGCCCAATCGATGGTGGACACCAGATCCCGCAGCTCGGCCGCGCGCATGCCGGTGGCGTACATACCTCCCACGAGGCCCCCCATACTTGTACCGGCGAGGTAGTCGATCGGAATCCGGTGCTCTTCAAACCATTGAAGGACGCCGATATGTGCCAAGCCGAGCGCCCCGCCGCCTTCAAGAACCACTCCGATCTTAGGGCGATCGACGACCAGCGGCTGCTGCTGACAGAAGCATTCGAGCGCCGAAACAAGCAGACAAAGAACCCGCATTACGCCGATAAATGTCTGTGAGACTGCTGCTGAAAAACTCTCTCGGGAGGAGCGGCCATGTGCGCCATCAAGCTCCACGGGCCCGTCTGCGTGCAGTGCCGCAGCATTCGCAGGCGCAACTCCGCCCGCGCTCGCAGGAGCCTGGACTTCGCGGCAGGTACCGTGATCCCCAACCGCGCGGCGAGATCCTGCATCGGCAACTGTTGCACATCGCGCATCAACATCACATTCCGCAACAGTGGTGGAATTCGCCGGATTTCGATCCGCAAGACGCGGAGTACCTCGTGCTTCCCAAGTGCGCCTTCCGGATCAGAATCCGGCGTCGGGAGTTGGATGGGTTCATTCCCACTCTCAGGATCGCGGTCATCTAGGTGGACGAATTGTGCCTGGCGCTTCTGGCGGATAAGCATTAGACACTGATTCTGGACGATCCGAAGCAACCATGTGGCGAATTCGGCTTCTCCCTGGAATTGATCGATGTGCTCGAATGCTTTCCAGCATGCATTCTGCGTTTCTTCTTCCGCTTCTCCGCGGTTTCGGAGGATGGAGGCTGCCAGGTTCACACATCTGCTGCGATGGCGGCGAATCAACTCGCCAAACGCGTCTCGATCGCCATTCTTCGACATCGTAACGAGGCGTTGATCCGCCAAAAGACTGTCAAATAGAATTTGCATGTCTGAGACAAAGCAAGTGAGTAGCCACGCTTGAATCACGAGTGTTGTTGTCCTAAGTTCGTTGAAACCGGAATGTTTATAAAAATCTCTCGAACTGAGAACTGTCCCCTGCAGCACAGTTGCCGGAGGTATTGTTCCCGCAGGGCCAGATTGAATTCCGCATGGATAGCTTCGTTTCACCCTCTGGGGCGCCGCCAAACGCCCCAATCGAGGGCATCCTTTGTTGAACCAACTGTGCCCCGAACTTCATCCGTTCGGCTTGGAGCGAACCGGCCCATGAACGCGCAAGACGCGATGAAGAGGTTGCGCGGGGCTTTGATAGAGGAAGGGCCGGACCGCTATCGCCTCGCGTTCGGCAAGACGTTTCTATTCGTCAGGCTGCAAGGAGTCCGCACCTCTATTCGATATGGAGCTCGGGACCATGTCGCCTTTCGAATCGATGATTTAAACCTCACCGTAGAGGATCTCAGAACTCATGGGGTTCGCAAAACAATACCGTGGAACCTCGTGGAGAGCGTGGCTGCGGGCGAACTGGAATCAGAGAACAGCGATCTGTTCCAGGGGTAGATGTTCAAAGAGGCCGGGGAGCGGGCAAAGCAAGAATGCAGACTCTGTAGTGGCAGATAATTTGCACCCGTTCCACATAATGGTGCATCGCGGGAATAGATTGGAATCCGCACATCTGTGCGCCGGCCGTAACGCAGGTAGAGGAATCATGGTAGTGCGGCCGTCGAGGGTAATCGTAAGCGAGCGGTTTAGGAGAACAGAGGATGGGAACTGCTTTTAGCCGTGGCATTGCGCTTGCCGCCTTTGCGTTTACTTACCCCATTTCGAATCTCGACGGGCATGCGATTCTGCGTTCTACCGCACCGGCGGTCAATGAAGTGGTGCATGGCACGACGGTGCACATACGACTCCAGTTTAGCTCGAGAATTGACGTCAAGCGCTCCCGGCTGATCCTGCTTCTTCCCTCTGGAGGCGAACAGGTGTTGGTTGCGGATCAGCCTTCTCCGGACATTGTCAGATCCGAAGTGGCGGAGTTGGCGCCGGGCGCCTACATCCTGCGGTGGCAGGTTCTTGCCGAGGACGGTCACATCACGCGTGGCGAGTTACCCTTCCGTACGCAGTGATCGCCCGTGCCGCAACTGCTCGACATCTTCGCGTTTGTTTCGGTTCTGTTTCGGGGCATGACCCTTGCCTTCGAGATGTTGACGATCGGCGGCGTGATTTTTCTCCTGGCGATCGCCCGGAATGAAATCACCAACCGAGATTCGCGACGGCCATCGCGGTTCCTGACGATTTCCGCAGCGGTGCTGGCTGCTACTCAGATCGCATTCGTAGGTGCGAATTCCGTTGTTCTGATGAATTCTACCGGCCTGACATGGGCGGATGTGAGAGGCGCGAGCTTCAGCGTAGCTGGCGCGTTCATCATCGTTGGAGCGGCATTCGTGGGAGGATTCGCACGCTCGGGCAGTGGGAAGTGGATGTGTCCCGCGGGCTGCATCCTGATCCTGTACGGGGCAGTGATGACGAGCCATTCCGCTGCGCGCCTTGAACATCGCGGCGTGCTCGCAGGCCTTACTCTTTCCCACCACCTCGCTAGTGCCGCCTGGATCGGGGCTATGCCGTATCTCCTCTGGACTCTCAGAGGAATGCCCAATCGTGAGGTTGCCCGGTCGATCACCAGCCGATTCTCGAGAATGGCGATGGTTTCCGTTGTAGTCCTGGCAGGTGCCGGCGGCTCGATGGCTTTGCTCTATGTTGGGAGTCCGGCCGCATTAACCGGCACGATCTACGGGATTATGCTGTCGTCCAAGGTAACGCTGACGGCTTTGCTTCTCCTGCTCGGTTGGATGAATCTGAGGATCGTTCGCGCGGTTCGGGCCGGAGCTCCAGCGAACCTTCTTCCCCTACGGCGGTTCGGCGAAGCGGAAGTGGGCATCGGCTTCACAATTATATTGGCCGCTGCATCGCTAACCTCCATGCCACCCGCCGCCGACGTGTTAGTGGGCCGCGTGACGATTCCGGAAATTGCTGAACGTGTGAAACCAAAATGGCCGCGAATGCGGACACCGGCCCTCGACGAACTCTCACCGCCGACGCTATGGACAGCGTCCTTCGCAGCAGCCGTTCCCAGATCCTTCGTGCCAGGCCAACTAACGCAACCCAGCAAGCCAGCGGATATCGCGTGGTCCGAATACAACCACCACTGGGCGGGGTTGGTCGTGCTTGCAGCCGGCATCTTGTCGTACTTGGCTCGGCGCGTTTCGTGGGCGAAGCACTGGCCTTTAGTGTTTATCGGCCTAGCAGTCTTCCTGTTCTTTCGGGCGGACGCAGAGAACTGGCCGCTGGGTCCGCGCGGATTCTGGGAAAGCTTTCAAGTTGCCGAAGTGGCTCAGCATCGGCTGTTTGTGGTGTTAATCGTCGCGTTCGGAGTTTTCGAATGGGCGATACGAACCGCACGCCTATCCGCGGGGACTGGTGGTCTGATCTTTCCACTGGTGTGCGCGTTGGGTGGCGCTCTCCTCCTGACTCACTCGCATTCGTTGGGCAACCCAAAAGAGGAATTCCTGGCAGAACTCAGTCACACCCTCCTGGCCATTCTTGCCGTAATGGCCGGGTGGTCACGCTGGCTCGAACTGAGGCTGGACGCGCGTGCTCCGCGCGTCCTGGGGCTGATTTGGCCGGTCTGTTTTATCTTGATCGGCGCGGTTCTCTTAAACTACCGCGAGGGCTAAACCCTCCTAGCACCTGCGTGTAGGTATCCAGTAATAGCGGGAACTCTTCAAAAGAGTCAACGCTGGGGACGCCGGTTAAAAAAAGAAAGCCGCACTCCATCGATTTTCATCACGACCGCAGAGGGTCGAAATACAATCCGAGGGAATTGGTTCTCGGGTTAGTCAGAAGCTCATCAACCCGCGCATCGAGCGGGGTCACGGTTAAGACTCTCGAGCATTGAGAGTAGACAGGAACCAAGAAAGAGGAAAACCATGAGAATCAATAATTTGGCGCTAGTTTCCACGGCGTTGATGTTTACGGCGACAGCGTTCGCACAGAGCACGCCAAGGTGGGAGATATACGGCGACTATTCGTATATGCAATTCAATCCCACGCTAAACGGTCTACAGAGCCGGGCGCTAAACGGCGGGGGTGGGGGCGTTCAAGTCAACTTCGGGAAGTACTTTGCCATAAAGGGCGACTTCCAGGGCTATGGCAGCACCCAGTGGACTCTTACCTCAACCGGCCCGACCGTGACGCCTCACGGCACGATTCCGGCCGGGACCTTCAAGTCCAATGCCAACTCGTTTACCTACCTGTTTGGTCCCGTGGTCGGAGTACACACCAGCAAGTTCTACGTATTTGGCGAATTCCTGATGGGCCAGTCCAACATTAACGGGTACGGGAATCTGGCGAAGGCCATCAACGCCGGCGGGGGATCGGTTGATGTGACAGGCACCCAACATCCCTTTACATGGGCCGGTGGCGGCGGACTCGACTGGAGAATAAACAAGACCGTGGCTTTTCGGCTCGGTGAATTGGATTATGTGGGCACACGCCTCACCAACCCGTTCACGAATACGAACAATCAGAACAGCTTCCGATACTTAGGGGGAATTGTACTCACATTCGGTGGTGAATAAGAACACTCAACTAGCCTGAAGTTCGACTGACGGTGCGCTAGCTACGGCGGACGTGGAAGGGGACGTGTGTTACAATACTCGGCGGAAGGAACGCCGAGCATTAAATGCAGTCAGTCTTCCGGCGCCGCCGTGCTGCAATTGCAACAGGTTGGGTTGTTCTAGTCTCCGCTGCTCTCGCGGGTTACGCGTTCGCGCAGAATAGCGACGTCAGAGTCTCCATCACGCCCCGGATTCCAGCCCATTCAGACGCTAAAATGTTTCCGTCTGGCGTGATTCGATCAGACGTTAATCGGGTGTTCATTCCAACGACCGTTACTGATTCGTACGGCCGTCCGGTTCAAGGATTGCATAAGCAGGACTTCAGGCTTTCCGAAGACGGCGTGGAACACGACTTGTCGGAGTTCTTCATTCAGGATGGACCGATTTCCGTCGGCGTGGTCCTGGATATCAGCGGCAGCGTAAAGAATAAGTTAGCGCAGGCGCAGCAGGCGATTCGCGAGTTTCTCCGATTGAGTGCGCGGGCGGACGAGTTCTTTCTGGTCACCTTCAAGGACCAACCCGAGCTCGTGCGCGGGTTCACCACAGATCCGGAAATTATAGGATCTGATCTTGCCGCGGCACAACCTAGCGGTTGGACTGCTCTGTATGACGCGATCGTCTTGGGAATCAATCAGATGAAGCAGGCGCGCTTGAATCGCCGGGTTCTCCTGGTGTTATCGGATGGCGGGGACAACAACAGCCGCTACAGCGAAAGCGAAGTCAAGAGCCTGGTACGCGAGGCGGATATTCGGATCTTCTCGATTTCCATGCAAAGCCGCACGCCGGTGTTGGATAAGCTTGCGAACGCCAGCGGCGGACGTGCCTACCAGGTCCATGACCTGGAGAACCTGCCTGAAGCGGCAGCCGCCCTTAGCGCGGAGGCACATGCTGAGTACGTCTTAGGTTTTACTCCCCCGGAGCGGCATCGGGACGGCAAATATCATAGCGTGAAGGTTGAGGTTCTGCAGAGTGCCGGAGAGCAACCCTTGCACGTTTCCTGGCGGCGCGGCTATTACGGACCGCTCGAATAGACGTCTGAACAGCGCCCGAGCCTGGCCGGTCGCGGGTCTAGCGAGACCCCGATTGCGATGAAGGCGTCGATTCCGGCGCTGGAGGCTTCCTGATCCCATACCGTTCGAGACGGCGCTTGAGCATCTTGCGCGTGATACCGAGATGGCGAGCAGCGTGTGTTTGGTTCCAGTCGAACTTTTCCATGGCTTTAAGGATCACTTGACGATCTACTTCGTCAAGCGTCCTATCTTCCGCCCGCAATTCCCGTGAGTGGGAGTCGGCCGGAGTCGGCACGCACGACGAAGGTCCCACATTCTGCAGGAATTCCGGAAGATCGTTCAATGTGATCTCCGGCGCTGTGGCGAGAACGATAATACGCGTGATACAGTTCGCCAGTTGACGAACGTTGCCGGGCCAGTCGTATTGAGAGAAGTACCTGAGCAGGGATGCGGGAAGCCTGAGTTCCTCACGATGGTGCTTTATTTGATTCTCTCTGAAGAAGCATCGCACGAGTTCCGGAATGTCCTCTCTGCGCTCACGCAAGGGAGGAAGTTCGATCGGAACAACGGCCAGACGATAATAGAGATCCTCGCGGAACCCGTACCCTCGGATCAGTTCTACCAGGTCGCGATGGGTAGCGGCGATGATTCGCACGTCAACGTGGATCGCGCTTGTGGCGCCCACCTTTTGTACTTCGCCCTCCTGGAGCAGGCGAAGCAGAGGGACCTGCATGTCCGGCGGCATCTCTCCGATTTCATCCAGAAACAGAGTTCCACCGTCCGCCATTTCCACTCGCCCTCGCTTGTGCGCCCCAGCTCCCGTGAATGCACCCTTGACGTGGCCAAACAACTCGGATTCCACCAGATCCCGCGGAATCGATCCGCAATTCACGATGACGAAGGGGCGGTCTTGACGCGCACCGTTGAAGTGAATGGCTTTGGCTAGCAATTCCTTGACGGTTCCGGTTTCTCCCGTAATCAGCACGGCTGCGTCTGTCCGCGCAGCGCGAGACGCCAGGTCTATCACGTTCTTCAATCCGGTAGACTCACCGATCAGGCTCTTGAAGCCATACTTCTGATCGACGCTGCTGCGCAACGCTTGAACTTCCTCAACCAACCGTCGCCGTTCGAATACGCGCTCCACGAGGGACCGTAATTCGACCGGATGCAGAGGTTTGGTCAGGTAATCGTAAGCGCCCGACTTCATGGCTTCGATGGCCGTATCGACCGAGCCGAACGCCGTTACGATGACGAACTTGGTTTCGGGATACTCGGCGTGGACCTTCTTCAGCAGCTCCAAGCCGGATGTAGATGGAAGGTGCAGGTCGCAGAGCACGAGCTCCACCGGCTCGCGCCGCAGAATATCCAGTCCTCCCGCGGCATCGACGGCCAGCCTAGTCTGATAGCCCAGCTTGTCCAGTTGCACCTGAGTCAGGCGGCGTAGGCTGGCATCATCTTCAACCACCAGGATGGTCCCGAGTGGTCTATGAATAAGGTCCAAGCTCTCCATCGCTGTCATTGACCGCCGCCTCTGGGGGTGTTCACGTCATGCGAACTCGCATGGCGTGCACTTTCGGGAGTTGAAGTCATCGTCGTAGTTCCAAGTTGCCCCAGGACACCTCCGCGCGGGTTGGAGATTTCGATCACGGCGTTGTTCTTGTCGATCCGAGCGGATAGTATGATTTCGTCTCCGTGTTCCGTAACATGTATCGCGTTAGCCAACAGATTCAAACTCACCTGTTCAAGGAGTTCTGGATCGCAGATAGCTCTCAGTTCGGCGTCTTCTGCCTTCCGCAGCGTGATACAAGCAGCCTCGGCTAGAGGCGCGCCGCACCGCACTATTTCGTCAAGCACGGAAGAAAGGTTCACTTCACGGTACGCCGGCAGGCGCGCGTGGCCAAATTCAAGCAACTTTACGAGAACGTCGAGACGATGGCATTCTCTCAGGATGATGGCGGCGACTTCCCGATGATTGGCTTCCGTTAACACCGAATCCTCGAGCAGATAGCCCGCGCTCTCGATCGCCGACAGAGGAGCTCGAACCGCGCGGACAAAGCCTACGGGTACTCGCCCGTCACTGGCTGTATCCGGGCTGTGCGAGACGCGCCCGAACCGTTCTCGCCTTCCCTTGACTAGAAATCCGGCAAGCAAGCCGACAACGATGAAGGACAGGACCTCGCCTTGTTGTGAGATAGGCTCCCCACATGCTGTCATTTTGGCGATGGTGTGAAAGACAGCGATTAGGACCGCTGCTCCCAGGCCGATTTCGAGACCAAAGCCACCGGCCGCCAGAAGGATGGCGACATAGTGAAAGGCGGCAAACAGTGGAATTCCCCACGCGGGCAGTTGTATCCAGGCGCACTGCGCCAAATCGCCCATGACCCCCAATCCAAAGGCGAGGGCAAAGGAAATGGCAGATATTTTCGCCTTTTGCGGCATGGTTGCTCTGGAGTTCGTGGCCAATGATCTCGAAGGAGACACCCTTCTCCCCGCATGGATGATGACCATCTGCGTCTCTGGCTTTAGGATTTGTTTGCGGTTCACGAGACGACTGCAGGAAGAGACACATAGAAGGTTGTGCCTTTGCCAATCTCGCTCTTGAGCCAGATCTGCCCGCCGTGGAGATCCACGATGTGCTTCGCGATGGAAAGACCCAGCCCGGCGCTGGGTTCCTCGGAAAGCGCACGAGCGCGAGTTCGCTGGAACGGAGTGAACAAGGTCTTGAGATCCGCAGCGTCGATGCCAGGGCCGTCGTCCTGAACGCAAACCAGAACCGAATCCTTACCGCGCGAGATTCGGACCTCGATCCGGGCGCCGGGTTGGCAGTACTTGATCGCGTTTTCGATCAAGTTATTGAAAACCTTGCTGATCTTTAATGGATCCAACAGAACAGGCTGTGGGTCACCTTCCTGAACCAGAGTAAGCCTCATTTGCTTGCGAGCCGCGACAGGAAGACTCATGGAAACGCTATTTGCAACAACGGGCGCAACAATCAATGGCTTTGCATGAAGTTCGCCGGTACCGGATTCCGCAATCGCCAGATCTAACGTTTCCTGGAGCAAACGGAGTGCGAACTCGCTCGCGGAATGGATCGAATTGATCCATTCCATCAGTTCCGGGCTCGCCCTGTCACCGATGCCTTCAGCCAATAGCTCGCTGTATATTTGGATGGTTGCGACCGGAAGACGAAGATCGTGCGCGGCAATTCCGAGAAGCTCCGATTTTTCCCGGATGAGTCTGTCGAATTCCAGATGTTTCTGCTTCGTTCTTTCACAGAAGCTGTTCTCGAGGGACTTGCGTCGGCTGCAATCCTCACAGACCGACGGAATATGTTTGTGCTTGACGGAGACCTCTGGCGGCACAGGCACCGCAGGCACCGCGATTTTCAATGAGGGCAAAAACGCCCGGTCACGCGCGTGATGAGAAATTGGGGAGGTGATTCTCATGGACGACTTCCTTCCTCCGAACTCATAATCGAGAGGTATCCTGCGTGGGCCACCTCTTCGGTCAACTGTACTAGTAGGGTTCATAGTAGGTAATGTCTAGCCCAAAGAGCACCGGGTAAAGTGCCAGGGGTTCCCTTAAAGACCTAGACACAGTCCTAGGTTTGTGACAAACCAGGAGCCCTGGGGCTCACATCGAACCTCTGGCGATTGCATCCCGGGTCAGCTCCGCGATCGTTCTTAATCCTAGCTTTCGCTTAACATTCTCGCGGTGGTATGAGACTGTTTTAACCGAAATGTTAAGAAGGGCAGCGATCTCTTTGCTGGACCGGCCTTCCGCAATGAGTTGGAGAACTTCCCGTTCGCGGGCGCTCAGCATGACGGACTTCGCGACTTGATCCGGATCGTGAAGGTGTTCCCAGTCTTCCGAAAGTCCTTTCGAAACATAAATCTGGCCCTCAAGAACCTTTTGAACGGCGACTTTCAGCTCTTCACGCGCCGTCGATTTGAGCACATATCCGGTCGCTCCGGCCTCAAACGCGGCCTGCAGGTAGGGCCGCTCCGAATGCATGCTGAAAAATAACAGCTTTACTCCGGGAAGACTCGGCTTGATGCGGCGGGCCGCCTCAATCCCGCTGAGCAACGGCATGGAAATATCCAGAAGGATCAAGTCCGGTTGCAATTTAAGCGCGGCCTCCACTAGGGCCCGCCCATCCGCCGCGACTCCTACAATCTCGTACCGGTCTCCCAAAAGCGCACGGCCACCGTCGAGAATTACCGGATGGTCATCTCCCAGCAGAATACGGATTGTTTTCACGGTTTGCTCCTCGAATGGGTACTACCAAGTCCACGAGCGTTCCATGGCCGGGGCGCCCTTGTATAGATAACTTCGCGCCAACGATGCGCGCGCGTTCTCCCATACTTATCAATCCGAGGCCGCCCGCGCCACGGACGGATATCGGATCAAAGCAGACACCGTCATCGCGAATCGAGAGATGGAGGTTGCGATCGACGGCCAAGACAACGGATATGCGCTTCGCGCTGGCGTGCCTGGCGACGTTATTAAGGGCCTCCTGCGCGACGCGATACGCGCATGAGGTGGCCTCGAGGGGCACTGCGGGAAGCGGTTTCCGCAATCGAAACCGGATGGGAATACCCTGCTGCCGGCCGAACTCGTCGCAGAGATTCTGGAGAGCCGTCGCCAACCCCAGGTCCTCCACAATTGCCGGATGCAGTTGATGCGCGATCTGGCGAGCTTCTTCGGCTGAACGGTAGGCATTCTCCCGAGCGGCTTGCAGATGTTGCCTGACGGGACTGGATCGGGGGAGTCGGGCCGCAACCTCTCCTAGATCGGCAGCAAGGGCGCCCAAGTGCTGGCACAAGGCGTCGTGAATCTCGCGTGCCACGCGACGGCGCTCCTGCTCCTGGGCGGTTATGAGGCTGGCTGAGAGCGCACGAATATCACGCTCGTTTGCGGCGGTGAGCCTTTCCAGGCGTTTCTGCTCAGTGACGTCCCGTCCTATCAATAAGAATGAAGCCACCTTGCCGTTGACGAGTTCCGGGATGTAACGCACTTCATATTCAAGCCCACCACGCTGTTGGGGTTTGACAGATGCCCGTGGCAATCCAAGTTCCTCGATCGTCTTTCCGAGAGCCTTTTCCCGTGAGATCCCCATTACTTTCTCCCATGCGGCGTTAGCGTAAAGGATTCGAAGATTGCGATCCCGCCGTGCGATGGGGTCGGGGGAGTTGTCGTATAGCTCTACCAGCTCCCGCTCGCGCTGGCGCAGTTCTTGCTCTATGCGTTTCAATTCGGTGATATCGCGCCCGATCGCGAGAACCGCCGCTACAGAACCGTCGGAGGATAATTCCGGGACATATCGTACTTCGTGATCGGTCAAGCCGTGGGGCGATTGAGCGGAGAACTCGCATCGCTGAGGCTGGCTCGTTTGGAAGACTTTCTTGATCAACTGCGTCGCGACCTGCACGTCACCTTGATCTAACGGCAGCTCACGGCCTGTCTTGCCGATAACTGCCTGTGCTGAAACTCCCGATATCTTCACGTACGCCGCGTTAGCATGTGTGACACGAAAGTTGGAATCGAAGCGTAAGTGAGGGTCGGGCGAGCTTTCAAACAGGGCTGCCAGCTCGCTTTCGCGCTGGTGGAGTTCCCGCTCCATGCGTTTCTGCTCAGTCACGTCGCGCATGAGTCCCACAAACGCCGAGGGCAGCAACCCGATTGGCGTGATGCTCGGTTCGAGGGGCATTTGGCTGCTGTCGGCCCGCATCCCCGTGACCTCTATGCGTTTGCCCAATAGCGGTCCTTCTCCGGCAGCAAGATAGCGCGCAATCCCGCGACGATGTTTCTCTCGCATCGAGGGAGGAATGAGCATATCAGCCAAATCACGACGGAGCACATCTTCACTCCGGTAACCGAACATTCGCTCAGCGGCCGGATTGAACTCCAGAATGTGTCCCCCGTGATCCGTCACGACAATGGCATCAAGGACGGCTCCGATGATGGCTCGAGTGAATTCAGCTCGGCGGGTCCCTAGCTTTAATCCACTATTGGCAACAGTCTTGTTCTTAGGCACTGCTTTGGTTTACCAGACCGATGATCAACAAACTCAGAAAGGTGCACCATCTTGGCTTCGAAATAGTGGAGCAGACTGTGTATCCGTTGTCAACGCCGGCCGATGTCACTACCGGGCCACCCGGCGCGTCGTTCAACCATTCGGACACTTGCTTCTCAATGAAACCGGGTGTGCGGCGCACCTCAAAAGGGTCGTGGGAGGTGGAGACCGCACTCCGCCCAGGTTCGCTGAAGTTGATTTGTTTTGATCCGCGAAGCACGAACACGTTCATGCAATCGCGTTGGCTTCAGCCGACGAAGATCGCGGACGGTGTGCGATTGGATAGGAGAAGCACAGGTTCGACATCCGTGCCAGTGGCGGTCAGACAAAAAGGATTGCCTGTCTGCTCCCTGACTTCGATCTTAACGTCCGGTCCAACAGGCTTCGCGTACCGCCACCAGTCCAAGACTTCATTAATTTCACGCGGAGTAAGGCCGGATGCCAGTAGGTGCTCAACACCGTCGGATCGTATTTCAATCAAATCCATTGTCATCCTCTTTTATGTCTGATCCGCGGCTTCCGACGAAGGTCCTCAAGGTTTGCCAATCCATGATCAATCGAAATTCCTGACGGGCCTCGGATGGACTTTAAAGTGCAGTTGGTCCGTGGCTGCAATAAGTGTCCCGCCTGCCACGCCAACCAACGCACCTATCCCAGCGCCCTTGCTTTCACCGGCAATGCCTCCGATGATGGCTCCGAGACCCGCGTCTCCGACAACCTTTCTGGCGGTCTGTTTTCTTTCCGCCGCCAGTTGTGGTTTCGGAGAAACCTGTACCTACTCGATAGGATGTGTTGCCTACTTTAGTCGAGACGACCTCGGCACGAACAAAAAGACCGCGGACGAGAATCGCAATCATTGTGAAGAACCATTGATGGATCATGGCTGGTTCTTCGGGACCGTTCAATCACTCCAAGCTCCGTCGAGATCTGCAAGTCGATAAGTCGTTTGAGCTGGTTTTCTGAGCTGGTTTTCGACCTGAAGAACTCTGGCTGCAAATGCCTACGTGCATCACAAAGCTACGATGCAGGTCTTGAGCGGTAGATCCAAAAAAAGTCAGAGCGGATCATCCACTGGAAGTCTTCGTAAATTAAAACGACTCTTGAAGCACTTCGCGACTCAGCCAGTTGTAGGGTAGTCCGATACGACCTCCTGGAATGAAGACGGCCATCGCCGCCGGCGTTCCTAGTCAGCCTTACGTAATGGTTCGCGCTCGGATTCCGGCGGAGCTGGAGAAGATTCAGATGGAAAAAAGCGACATGTCCGCGGACTATTCTCTGGTTCTGAAGACTGTGTTGTTCAAGGTCGCACGACCACTCTTCATGATTGTTGCCGGTGTCGTTTGCGCAGAGAATGCCGACAGCGAAAGTGTGAAACCAGGCAACGCTGCCGGGAGGATGCAACTCGGTGGAGCGGATCTTGCAGTTCTCGAGTTGCAGCAGTCTCGGCATGACCTACCGTGCACCGTCACGATGTCAAGGCCGAAGTTGGGTTTCGATTTCATGTTTTCCGCCGGCTATGAAGTACGTGTGCCGACCCGCGAACTGACCGGCGAAGGGAACGATCTGACAATCCTTTTCCGCGTTATTCCCGAGGATCGCCCCGCGTCGTATATAGCGCAGACAATCCACGTCGCCCAGCTCGATGAGCATAGCAAAAGGGACATCAGATTGCACGGCATCTTCAAGTTGGGAGAAGGCAAGTATCATGTCGACTGGTTTATGCGCGATCGACGAGAGCGGATTTGCTCAAAATCCTGGGATTTGAAGCCGAAGGTGAATTCGAGGGATAGCCGGTTGAGGCAGTGGATTCCCCAGGGTCTAGTCCAGCCGGCTGAGCCGCTCTTCGCGGCGGAACCGCCGTTCATTAGGCCACAAGAAAACAGCTTGTCTAGATACAGTCTCATCGTGAACCTAGATCCTCCAGATCCGTCTGCTGTTCTGATCGATGATTGGCAGCTCTATCGCGTGGTGGCTATATTGCGCCGTATGGAACGGGACCCCCGCATCAAACCGTGCTCGATCGTCGTATGCTCGGTTGAGACTCAGCAGATCGTTTATCAGAAGGAGAACCCAGCCAGCCTCGATCTGGCGGCCTTGGGAGAGGCACTTAGATCGGTCAAGCTCGGCGCAGTCAACGCTAAGCGGCTGGTTTCGACCCACGGCCCCGCTCAGTTCGCCGCTGATCTCATCTGGGAACGGCTGATGAAGGTGGACCCTGACGCGCTGGTTGTATTAGGCCCCAAGGGAAGTTCGGAGGCCGGAGTTTCCCGCCGGACCTTGGAGGCGTTTGATAAGCCAGGTAAACCGGCCTTCTATTTAAGCTACGACTTAGGCTACGACACGGAATTGAGTCCGTCGCGAGACCCCATCAGCAGCATCATCAAGAGCCTGCACGGCTTCGAGTACAGTATCAATCGGCCCAAGGACTTTTTCGACGCTTGGTCAGACGTGGTTGCGCGGATCGTGCGAACAAAGCCGGAGCCTTCCGCAACGACGGACCCAACCAGCCGGTGAAGTGCGATCAGAAGATCAAGTATTGGTCGCTGCCACACGACAGTCGCCGGGCCCAACTTCATGTCAAACGCCAAAAACTTTGCACCCCCGTCCTTCCTAACATCATCACGGCGTTGACGAGGGTAGCCTTAGCTGCAAGATTGGCCTGACGATCACACGGGGGAGACTGACATGAAATCTATTGCATTGTGGATGGCGTTGTTGCTCGTGACGGGTGCTCCGGCGGTTGCACAGGGCGCCCCTAAAGCCGACCTGTTCCTCGGCTACTCATTTCTTCGGGCAAATTCGGCGCGGAATATTCCCGCGTTCACGAACAATGGCGGGCTCGGGACGTTCGCATTTAACTTCACCCAGCATATAGCCCTGGAAGCCGAGTTTGGCGGCTACCACAACGGCAACATCCATGACATTCAGTTCGATACTACTGAGATGACGTATCTGTTCGGGCCGAGGTTTTCCATGAGCCGATCAAGAACCATCATTCCGTATTTTCACACTCTGTTTGGAGGCATGCATCTGACTACGAGCCTCCCTGTCACTGTGGCGCCCACTCCGACTAGCCCGGTCGGCACGACGACCCGCATCGCGGCGAGTCAGGATGCCTTCGCAATGGCTTTAGGCGGCGGCCTAGACATAAAGCTGAGCCACCACTTTATGCTTCGCCCTATTCAACTCGACTACTTGATGAGCCGGCTCGAGGATTTCGGTCAAAGTGGACAACCTTCGCAGAACCGGAATCAGCACAACCTGCGGTACGCGGGGGGCATCATGTTCACGTTCGGCGGCGAGCGCCCAAGTCCTCCACCACCGCCACCTCCTCCAGCTCCACCGCGCACAAAGGCGTGTTCAGGCGGGACCACTGTGCCGATAGAGCAGGATTGCCCAAAGCAGAACATCACATTGGGAGTAATCGCCAACCCCAACCAGATTTGCCCGGGAGCCGTTGCCACCTTGGCGCCGAATGGCTCTTTGCCCGAAGGGGCGATCACCCAGTGGATGTTTAATGGAGAGCCGCTTAGCCAGGCGCAACGGCTGGAATTTGGCTCGACCGGCCGCGCTCCAGGCACTTATAGAGTCGGTCTGAAAGTCACGGCTGAAGGATACAATGACGCCTCCGCGGACACGGTTGTCACTGTGCTTGGATACGAACCTCCATCCGGAACGCTCGTGGCGTCGCCATCCGAAATCTGGCTCGGCGAGAAGGCGGCTCTCAACGCAGGTTTCATGGCCGGGCAGTGCGGTGGTACTTTAGGCCCCATCGCCTTCTCTGCCGCGGAAGGCGCTTTCAGCGGAAATCAGTTTGACACGGCCGGGGTCCAGTTTCCGCCTCCCAGCGCTTCGGAGCAGCGAAAAACAATCACGATCACGGCCAAAGTAAGCGACGAAAAAGGATCCGGATCCGCGCAGGCGAATGTTGTCGTCAAACAACGCGCTCTCATTTCGGCGAGACAACTTCCCGACGTCCTGTTCGCGAAAAACAGCGACCGGGTTAACAACTGCGGCAAGCGTGTGTTGCTTGAGGAGCTGCGAAATCTGGAGAATAGCGATCCGACGGGACGGGTTGTTTTAGTCGGCCACATCGCGGAGGGCGAGGCCTCTAAAGACTTGGACTTGAAGCGCGCCCTCAATGCTGCGGCCGTGATTAGCGCGGGCAGGGAAGTCTGCACGGCGTTTCCGGCGTCCCAGATCTACGTAAAGACGGCCGGCGCCTCGGATAACGGAGTCGCCTTCCAACCGAACTTTTGCGGAGGTTCAACGGCAACTACAGAGAGAGCGGGCCAGACAGTGGCCGCCGGTGATGACGCCGCCAAGTACCGGCGTACGGAAGTCTGGTTTGTTCCTACCGGTGGTGCGCTCCCAACATCCGGGGCGGACGCGAAAGACGCAGCCACCCTCGGCGTGAGCCGTCTCGGCTGCCCGAGGTAATCGCGAGAGGGGATGACGGGCCGCTATTCCTGCCGGCTGGATGCGGCCCGACTTCAATATGCGACATGCTCTCCTGTTCTGCCTGGCCGCCGCCGCATCTGCAACGGGCGCAGGATGGCAGCCTCTCGGTCCGTTCGGGGGCTCGGCCACGATTGTTCTGGTCGATCGCTTCCACCCCGATGCCGTATTGGCCGCGACTTCCAATGCGCAGATCTTCCGGTCTGAAGATGCCGGCGATTCATGGACGCCGTTGCCATTTCCTGCGCAGTTCCGCGCCACACTGCACGCCTTCGCGGTGGATCAACACCATCCTGGCGTGTACTTCGCCGGCCTGTCCAGCGATACTGCCGAATACTCCGGACTTATGCACACGTCTGATGGCGGTCTTACATGGGACCGAATTCCTGAGCTTCGAGCGGTGTGGTCTATCGCGATCTGGCAACAGGATTCCCGAGTAATCGCAGCGGGCGGCGAGGACGGAATATGGTTGACACGTGATGGCGCAGAAACCTGGGAGCGGATTGCGCCCTTGGATGATCCTGAGCTAAAACCAGTAGTTTCCCTCACGTTCGATCCCGGGGATTTCAATATTCTCTATGCGGGAACGCCCCACCTCGCTTGGAAGACGGTCGATGGGGGAGCGGATTGGCAGTCGATCCACAACGGAATGCTCGACGATTCTGATGTCTTCTCCATTCTGGTCGATGACCGGAGGCCGCGCAGAATCTTCGCGGCGACTTGCGGGGGAATTTACAGGAGCCTCGACGGCGGATCGGGCTGGATGAAGCTGAACCAGGCGAAGGGCGCATCCTTCCGCACGTACCACATCGCGCAGAACCCACTACAACCAAGTGTTTTACTCGCCGGAACAACCCTTGGGTTGATCAAATCCATGGACGGCGGTACCACTTGGCGGAGACTAACGACGCAACCGACGCGCTGGATCGCATTTGATCCGGTTCGGCCAAATCGGGTATTCGTAGCGACAGACGAGGCTGGTCTGTTCCGCAGCGACGACGCCGGAGAGTCTCTCCAGGCGATAAACGAGGGATTCATCAACCGGCACTTTACCGCTCTTGCAATTGCGGAAAATGCGCTGGTCGTGACCACCTTGACTCCCCATGGCAGTTCGATCCTTCGCCGCTCAGGCTCCGAGCCCGAATGGGACGAGCTCTCCGGTCTGGCGCTCGAATCGATGCAGTCAGAGATGGCAGCCTTCGCAGGAGTGGTGAATGGAATCCCAAAGCCTGTCCTGGATGATCTCTGGATTCACGACGCTGTGATCGCTGAAGGCGGTGAGCTGTTGGCAGCAACTTCGCGCGGCCTGGCCAAGTCTCAGGATGGAGGATTGACCTGGCAACTGCTGCGAGGAACGCTGGAAGGCACCACGGTTAGCGCTCTCTGTAGACATCCGACTCGGCCTGGAGTCCTCTTTGCCTCGCTGTTCCGGGGTGTCTTCCGCAGTCTGGATTACGGCCGTACCTGGACGTCGCTTACAGTCACAGATGAGAGCCCGAACGATTTCATCGCATTGCTGGTGTTACCTGGAGATCCTGACCGGCTCTTCGCGCTTAGCCGCAGTCGCGGCGTCTACGCAATGGCTACGCCACTGGAATAGTCGTGGCATAAAGACGTGCCGCTCAACGCTGGCGCCAAGCTTCCTGCGTCACTTACTTCGAGGGGCTTGTCCCGTGACTACTGTGTCAGACGCAATCTCGGTTCTTGGTTCTTCTACGATCTTCTCCGCTGAGATCTTCATCCCCTTCTTCAGATCGGAGACGGTGGCGTTCGGATTGCCTTCAACGTTGAATTTGTAATCGTCCTTCACGTTGTACGTCCTGTTCTCACCGTTCGGCAGTGTTATGATCACGGTCTTTCCGGCGACCCACCAAACAGTCCCCGTCCCGACCGTAGTGGTCCGATCGGTGATAGGAGTTGTTGTGGTAATGACGGTCGCGTTAAGTGTCGTTCCTGGTTTCAGATCGTGGACCGTCAAATCCCGGCCGTCGATTGTGAACTTCCTGCTTTCCGGCACCTTGAACTCTCGGATCTCCCCAGTCGTCATTCGAACGACGAGGTGGTTTCCTTCGACATATTCCACCTTGCCCTGTAGTTTTTCCGTGGTGACGGATGCCTTGCCTTTGATACTTTCCTTCGTCGTCTGCGGCGTCTGTTGTTGCGCAATTCCGGTCAGAACCACGGTGGAGCAGGCGGCGATTGCGGTAAGCACCGTCAGAATATTATTGACTCTAGCTGTCATGTTCCCTTCTCCTTCCTTTAACCGACTGGTATGCGGTTCACCGCGAGTGAATCGGTGGGCGTAGGTCTTTGCGGGCGATTCCTCACTGGGATTGGTGCGCAGAATCACATATCCACTCCACAGATTCGTTTTTTGGCCGAGCGATGTTTTTTCTCCGTGTGGCACCGGCGGCCAAAGCCTGCCAGGTACTCTTCTAAAGTGCCTATGCGCGATCAGACAAATGAGTCGTGGGAACACAGAATGGAATCAACGGGATACGGCGATATTTGTGATGCCGCGTAACCGCTTCAAACGATGTGGCGAGGGGAGATGACAATGTCACGAGGCGTTCTTGTGCTGATGGTGTTCGCCGCCGTTTCAGTCGTCCCGCTGTCTGCCGCGGATGGTGCATTCACATTTAACACGGGCGGGGGCATATCAACGCCTCTTAATCCAACCGGCCAGTACGCCGGCACGAGCGGAAATTTCGTAGTGGGCGACGGATATAGGATCAGCAAGCGGAGCGCGATTGTCGGACAGTTTATGTGGAGTGGTCTCCCGCCTAATCTCTTCGTCCATCATCCGGTGAGCGCACCTTTTGGAAAAATCAATTTGTTCACGCTGACTGCCAACTATCGTTACGGATTCGACCGCAGCCACGGCTCCCGGTTCGGGTTGTACGCGATCGGCGGTGGCGGCTGGACTACCGCTATGCCACAGTGGACAAGAATTACGTCGTACCGCCCAATACTGTCTGCCTGCCGGTTTACGGCTTGTCACGTTCGGAATTCGGCTGAATTAATGGCATTGCATGGGCCGGAGCGCGCTCCGGTCATGTTTCCGGCCGGTTCAGCGGCTCTAATGCGGGATTCGTTACACAGCTACGGTTGGTGGAAGCGAGGCGAAGATAATATTTCAGCGCTTCGGCCGATGATTCGCAACGCTTTCCAGTCTGCTCCTCGCACGACAAACGCGTGATCCCAGATCGAAACAAACGTTCCACTGGGAGCCAGCAATCTGTACGTGTATTGAAATTCCTCACGTCCCTCTTTGATGGCCTGTTGTATTCGTATAACGGTGGTATCGCGATCTTCGGGGTGAATGCGCTCAATCCACGATGCGAATGTCTCTCTTACGGGAAGCGCGATGGATATCCTATCTTGCCAGCTTGGCGTTCGAACAATTTCACCAGTCTCGAGTTCCCACTCCCAAACCGTATCTCTGGAGACCGCTCGAATTGCCGCGCTATTCGTCTCCTTGTTCAGAGCTGCAACAACATAAGTCCGCGCCCGTGCCGAAGCGTTCGCCGCGAAGCGCTTTAGGTTCGCATGGGAGTTTCCCAAAAGCGTAAGCAACAGGCCCTCTACTACGAACAGACCGACGCGGATCGTGTCGGATTGACTGGCCACTGACAATGAATAGACCGGTTCGAAGAACAGATACTTCGTTAAGCCCGCCAATAGACCGGTAGCAACGATCCCGGGCATCAATCCTCCCAGCCAAGCGCAGGCGCAAACTGCCGCGTAGTTGAAAGCGAATGGCAGCTCCTGGGCAAGCTCGGGAAAGATCAACTTGGGGACTGTGGCGGCACCTACGGCAAACGGAATCGCAAGATATCTCCACAAGCCAACACCAGGCGGTTTGGATGTGTGATGGTTCCGGATGAAACGCGCTACCACGTTCAGCAGAAGGGCTTCGATAATGAACAAGCCCAGACGCTCCCGTGCACTCGGAGCAGTAACGTTTATCGAGAACTGCGGTGACAGGGTGAAATACGAGCTGCTCAAACTGGCCATCGCCGTCGCCACCAGTCCCGGAACAATACCTCCACGCAGCGCGCTGATGATTACGGCGGTCACCAGAGCGAAGTAGTGGCCATCTTGATCCGAGCCCCTGGGCCATGCCAAGAGATTAACCAGTGTGGCGAGCGCTACTAACCCGAATGCGACAGCATAATCCTGGGCTCGGGCGCCCTCCCGGATTTGCCGAGCCCAGCTTCGTAACGTTGTGAGGATGCTCACTTTCATGGGCCTGGAATGTGGGTGATGCGAACACGGGTCCTACGATGTTTTTTCCTCATGCTAGACGCTTCCGGAGGTGCTCCAACTGTTCTCGCTTTTCCTCGACCACGGATACTCAGCGGAAAACAAAAAGAGTCTTACGTTTGATGCCAAGAATCAAAGCGTCGAGAAAGATGATTCGTTCTATTGGCTCTGAATCGCTCAGTCGCATGGGGAGTGGCAAGAGGAGAATACGATGCTCTTAACGGCCCACAGTAACTGGCTTCGCATACTATCGCTGTTGTGTACGGCGTTGCTGGTGCCGGGAGATGCGCTACTGCTGGCTCAGCAACCTCAACCGACTGCGGCTAAGGCGGAGGCTCCTAAGCCCGAAGCTCCCGAGCCTATACCTGGCGGGCAACTGGAGAGCCTGGTTGCCCCCATCGCGCTTTATCCGGACCCACTCCTAGCCCAGGTTCTAGCAGCATCCACGTATCCGCTCGAGTTGGTTCAGCTTCAGCAGTGGCTTGAGAAACATAAAGACCTGAAAGACAAAGCGTTGGCGGAGGCCGTCAAAAAAGAAGATTGGGATCCCAGTATCCAGGCCATGGCGGCCCTGCCGGACTTGGTCAAACAGTTGGCGGACAACATAAAGTGGACGTCAGAGTTGGGAAACGCCTTCCTGGCGCAGCAGTCCGACGTGATGGAAGCCGTGCAGCGGATGCGCACGAAAGCCAAAGATGGTGGAAAGTTGCAATCCAACGAGCAGGTGAAGATCGAAACAAAGGTAGTGGAGTCCAAGAACGTAATCGTAATTGAGCAGGCCAAGCCAGACGTTGTGTATGTACCCAGTTATGACCCTGTGGTTGTTTATGGAGCGGCGCCTGTCTACGCGTATCCGCCGATCGCTTATCCCCCCGGTTATTACGCGGCAGGAGTGGCGGTTTCATTTGGAGTCGGAATGGCCATGGGCGCAATGTTCAGCGGAGGCTGGGGGTACGGTTGCGGGTGGGGCGGAGGCGGCAACAACAACATTAATATAAACAACAACAACAATTTCATCAACAACAGCAATAGGACGAATACCCGCAACAACATTGGAAGCGGAAACAGAGGCGGAAATAGCTGGCAGCACAATCCCCAGCACCGCGGAGGGGCGCCTTACGGAGATCGTGCGACGGCGAGCAAATTCGGCGGCAACGCCCGCGGCGACTCAGCGGGAACGCGACAGGCGAACGCGCGGCAGAATCAGGGCCAGCGGGCTGCAGGACAGTCCGGCGTAGGCAACCGCGCAAGTGGTGGTGCTAACAACTTTGCGAATCGCGATGGCGGCGGGCGCGCCGCGACGGCCGATCGAGGTAATGCGGGCGATCGCGTTGGAAGTCGGCAGGTTTCAAACGGCGGTTCGGGAAATCGCGGCGCTTTCGGAGGAGCCAGTGGCGGTGGAAGCGCGGCGCGAGCTAGCAGTTCTCGAGGTTCTTCCAGCTTCGGCGGTTCCAGAGGCGGAGGCGGCGGTGGTTCTCGTGGCGGCGGTCGCCGGCGCTAAGTGGGCTTCACAGTCCGTGAAAGATGAGGAGAGATAGATGAGATCACGAACACGCAATGAAGGTGACTGGCACGTTCGTTCGTCGTTGCTGCTGACCGCAACGTGTCTCGTTTCCGGGATCCTATATTCAGCCCCGCAACCGAAACAGGCCTCGACGCTGGCGCAAAGGGGCTTCGTCAGTCCCGAGCAGGCGGCCCAAGCGTTGATTCAGTCCGCGGAGAATTACGACGTGCCTGCTATCCTCGACATTCTAGGGCCGGATGCCGGGGACTTGGTAGCCTCGCAAGATCCTGTAGAGGATAAGAACCGGGGAATTGCGTTTGTGAACCTAGCTCGCGAAAAGCAATCGGTCGCTCTGGATCCGAAGAAACCGGGCCGCGCGACGCTTGTGGTTGGCGCCTCCGATTGGCCGTTTCCGATCCCGATCGTAAAGCGGGGCGATAAATGGTATTACGACACCAAAGCCGGGCGCCAAGAGATTTTGTTCCGGCGCATTGGCGAAAACGAACTTGACGCAATCCGAATATGCCGTGGTTTCGTGGAGGCTCAGCGCGCCTATGCTACGGAAAGACAAGATGCGTCCGGTGTGAACCAGTATGCCCAACGGATTATCAGCACGCCTGGCAAACGGGACGGTCTTGCTTGGCAAAATACGGACGGAAGTTGGGGCGGTCCTGTTGGAGAAGCGGTCGCGAAGGCTTTGGCGCAGGGCTATGCAGTGAACGGTGCTCCGTTTCACGGCTACTATTTCATGGTCTTGAAAGGGCAGGGGCCTGCGGCGCCACTGGGCAAGCTCGACTTCGTAGTAAAAGACATCATGATCGGAGGGTTTGCGCTGGCTGCCGCGCCGGCGCAGTATCGGGTTACGGGAGTGCAAACGTTCATCGTCAGCCATGACGGGATCGTCTACCAGAAGGACTTGGGACCTAATACGCTTAATATCTTCAAGAGCATGGAGCGCTATAACCCTGACAAAACATGGAAGCGTACCGACGATGAAGAATGACGTCCGTTGATCGGGAGAGTGCCTTTAGTATGGCCACCTCCAATTTACGATCTCCGGATTATCAATGCCGTGTTCGTAGGCATAGTTGCGACAATCGATCTGAAGATCGCGGTATCTTTCCTTGGCCTGAGCCCCGATTTTCTGAAGCTTGGGTGTTCGATCGATAGCGTCGATTGCCAGGCTGAAGCGATCGATCTCATTGTTGATCGCCAGTTCCATCGGTGTATTGATATTGCCCTTTTCCTTGTATCCACGCACGTGCATGTTGCTGTGATTGGTGCGACGGTACGCGAGACGGTGAATCAGCCAAGGATACCCGTGGAAATTGAAGATGACAGGCTTGTCAACAGTAAACAGAGAGTCGAAATCTCGATCGGTCAATCCGTGGGGATGCTCCGTGGGGGGCTGCAGCTTGAACAGATCTACGACATTGATGTAGCGGATCCGAAGTCCCGGGAACTCCTCGCGGAGAAGCGCCGTCGCGGCCAGGGCTTCCTGCGTGGGAATATCGCCGGCGGAGGCCATCACTAAATCAGGTTCGTCACCTTTATCACTGCTGGCCCATTCCCAAATGCCGATGCCTTTGGTGCAGTGTTTGATGGCGGCATCCATACTCATGTACTGTAAGTGCATCTGCTTGTCCGAGACGATTACATTGATATAGTTCTCGCTTCGCAAGCAATGATCCGCCACCGACAGCAGGCAGTTAACGTCGGGTGGCAGATAGATTCGCGTAACAGCCGCGCTTTTATTTACCACCACATCGAGGAATCCGGGGTCCTGGTGCGTGAAGCCGTTATGGTCCTGACGCCAGACTGTCGAGGTGATCAGCAGATTCAGGGAGGCAATCTCTTCGCGCCAGGACAAGTTATTGCAGATCGACAGCCATTTGGCATGTTGATTGAACATCGAGTCGATCACGTGAACGAAGGCCTCGTAGGTGGAAAAGAAGCCGTGGCGTCCGGTCAGCAGGTAGCCCTCGAGCATTCCTTCCATGGTGTGCTCGCTTAACATCTCCATAACCCGTCCGTCCGTCGCTAGCTCCCCGCCGTCCGCGTCTTCCGGGAAGTACTCTGCAATCCAGAATTTCTTGCTGACCTCGTAGATGTCTTGCAACTTGTTGGAGGTATTCTCGTCCGGACCGAAGACGCGAAAGCGTTCCATGTTCGACTTCATCACGTCGCGAAGAAAAGCGCCCAAGGGGCGAGTATTCTCCGCTTCGATCTGTCCCGGTTTGTCCACCTTTGCGCCGTACCCTCTGAAGTCCGGCAAGCGCAAGGGCTTCTTGATAAGTCCCCCATTGGCGTGGGGATTCGCGCTCATTCTGCGTGTACCGGCCGGCGCCAGCTCTTTAAGCTCCGGGATTAGTCTGCCATTGCTATCGAACAGTTCTTCCGGCTTCTGCGCGCGCATCCACTTTTCGAGGAGCGCGAGTTGCTCGGGCTTTTTTCTGACGTCCGCCATCGGAACCTGGTGTGCTCGCCAAGAGCCCTCCAGCCGGTGGCCGACTACCTCCGCGGGCGCGCTCCAACCTTTGGGTGTACGCAACACAATCATCGGCCAGCGGGGGCGTGCGGCGACTCCGGAACTACGGGCGTCGCGCTGTGCCTGCCTGATGTCCGAAACGCATTGCTCCACCGTCGCCGCCATCGCCTGGTGCATGCTGTCGTAGTCGGAACCCTCCACGAAAAATGGCGTCCATCCGTAACCGCGGAACAGGTGTTCTACTTCTTCGTGGCTAATGCGAGCGAGCAGCGTCGGATTGTTGATCTTGTAGCCGTTCAGGTGCAAAATCGGGAGAACCGCGCCATCGCGAATTGGATTTAGGAACTTGCTGATGTGCCAGGAGGTCGCCAGGGGACCCGTTTCAGCTTCTCCATCTCCAACGACGGCCGCGACAATAAGGTTGGGATTGTCGAATGCGGCGCCACAGGCGTGCGAGAGGACGTATCCGAGTTCGCCTCCTTCATGGATTGAACCTGGTGTCTCGGGGGTGCAATGACTGCCAATTCCGCCCGGGAAGGAGAACTGCCTAAAGAATTCCTTTAACCCGGCGACGTCCTCGCTTTTGTCTGTGTAGACCTCAGAGTAGGTGCCCTCCAGGTATGCCGGCCCAATAACACCTGGCGCGCCGTGTCCCGGTCCCGCGAGGAAGATCATGTCCAGATCAAACGTTTTGATCAATCGATTCAAGTGAACATACGCAAAGGACAGGCCGGGACTTGCTCCCCAGTGTCCGAGTAGCCGGTTCTTGATGTGTTCGGGCTTGATTGGCTCTCGCAGCAGGGGATTATCTTGCAGATAGATCATGCCAAGGCTGAGATAGTTACAGGCCCGCCAGTAGGCGTGCGTCTTGCGCAAGGCCTCGGCGTTCAACGGCGTACCTTGAATGGTCGATCTAGCCTTACCGTAGGCGCTAAGCGACTCCGTATCTGCCACGAGCATTGCGACCGATCCAGCGACAGTTTCTTTACTCTCCAGCGTCTTGGTTGCCATTGCTATGTTTTCCTTTATCGCTGCGAATCTAGAGTCTTGGCGAACTCAGCCTGTGATGGCCCGAGGTTCGCGCCCGTGATCAGGACTACGACGGAGCGTGATCGAGCGTGGTAAGTTGAACTGGCAACCGGCGGCGCCGCCTGCCATTCGACGATTTCATGCGGAGGGTCCAGCGAAGTATCGATCCATCGGCGCCAGCTATCCCCGTGCTCGCTCAAGAGCGGTAGCTCGAAATCGAGCGGTTCCCAAAAGGCGTTCAAGATCATGTGGAGTCGCAATCCTTCTTGGCGCAGTTCGGCACCGAATGCCAAAGAGTGCGAGTTCGGGCTCCAGTCCGGCTGGTCTAGCTTGACGCCGTGCCAGGCGTGAGTTGAGTTGCGAATGAACTCGTTTAGACTTGTGCGCAACTTCTCGTGCTTTACACCCCGTAGGAGTCGCCGCGATATCAGCAGTTGTGCGAACCGATGCACGTCCGCGTGCTTGGAGAGCAGCGTCCAGTCGAGCCAGCTGGTCTCATTGTCCAGACAGTAGGCGTTGTTGTTGCCATTCTGCGAGCGCCGCACCTCATCGCCCATGACGATCATCGGTATACCCAGAGAGAGCATGGTGGTGGTCAAGAAGTTCTTCACCTGCCGGTTCCGCAACTGCTCAATCACGTGATCATCGGATGGACCCTCCGCGCCGCAGTTCCAGCTTCGGTTGTCGCTCGATCCGTCGCGATTATCTTCGCCATTCTCTTGGTTGTGCTTTTCGTTGTAGGAAACCAAGTCGTTAAGGGTGAAGCCGTCGTGGCAGGTAACAAAGTTGATGCTTTGTTCGGCTTCGCGTTCTTCATGGTCGTAAATCCGGGGGCTGCCGACAAGTTTGTCCGCTAGGCGGGTCACGGAGTTTTCCGCGGCGCGGAAGAAGTCACGGACGTCATCGCGGAAGCTTCCATTCCATTCCCTCCAGCTGTCTCCGATGAAGCTGCCCACTTGATACAGGCCGGCGGCATCCCAAGCCTCCGCAATCACCTTTGTGCCTGCGAGCACGGGATCGGATTCGATGTCCCACAGCACGGGCGGGGTCGACATCACCTGGCCACACGAATCACGCGAAAGGATGGAAGCGAGGTCAAACCGGAAGCCATCGATGTGCATTTCTTCGACCCAATATCGGAGACTGTCCACAATCATGCGCCGCACGATCGCGTGGTTTGCATTGAGAGTGTTCCCGGTGCCGCTAAAGTTGGCATACCGGGATCGATCGGCTTCGAGGATATAGTAGGCGTTGTTGTCCAGTCCGCGGAAGCTCAGCGTGGGGCCGCGATGGTCCCCCTCGGCAGTGTGATTGAACACAACGTCAATAAACACCTCGATCCCGGCCCGGTGAAGCGCTTTGACCATGTCGCGAAACTCGTCCACAGGGCCCAACGAATCCTTCCGCGAGCTATATGCCGGATGCGGCGCGAAGAACGAAACCGGCGCGTAGCCCCAATAGTTGACTCGTCCTGGAGGACAATCCTGAGCATCGAAAGCGAATACCGGAAGCAACTCAACCGCAGTGATACCCAGTTGCTGAAGGTATGGAATCTTTTCGATCAGGCCAGCGTAGGTACCCCGTTTCTTTTCGGACACGCCCGAACTGCTATGGGCGGTGAACCCGCGCACGTGCATCTCATAGATGATGGTCCTTGAGCACGGAAGCCTTAGTGTCGTGTCCCCTTGCCAGTCGTATGCGCGTGAATCGACAACCACGCTCTTCATCGCCGTGGCAGTGCGGTCGCCGACCTTGGCTGCGTCGATGCGGTTGTAGGTATTCGGAACCACGACGGCACGGCCGTATGGATCAAGGAGGAGCTTGGTCGGATTGAAGCGCAAACCACTCTCCGGATCGAAGGGTCCGTGAACTCGAAAACCGTAAAGCTGGCCCGGTGCCACGCCGGGAACGAACACGTGCCAATAGTGATACGTGCGGTTGGCGACGGGATCGATGGGAATGATGCGCGCGGGAAGTCCATCCTCCCGATCGAAGAACAGCAGGTCCACCCCTGAAGCGTCGCGGGAATAAATGCTGAAGTTAACGCCTCCGGCAACTTGAGTCGCGCCCAGCGGATGGCTACGGCCGGCGCTCTCAACCAGTTTCCCGTTGGCTGACGGCGTCGTTTCTTGTATCCCGAGCTCGACAACGCTCATCGTTTACTCCCTGCTGAGCAGTTCTTTCGCGGCCAAGACGACGCGGTCTGACTCAAAGTCATGCCTTTAACTCGCCTTCTTAAGAACGGCGCTCTTGGATGCGATCACAGACATCAGTTCGTTCCAGGATTTGACGAAGGACCTTGCTCCCTCTTCCTGGAGCCGGATTGCCAGCGCATCGATGTCGATTCCGGCTTTGGCAAACAGGGTCAGGACGTCTTCACAGTTGCCGCCATCGGCTGGCAGTATCGATCCCAGTTGGTCGTTTCTGGAGAGCGCGATCAGAGTGGCCTCAGGCATCGTGTTCACCGTGTAAGGAGCGGCGAGCGCATTGACATACAAGATCTCCGAAGCCGAGGGATCCTTGGTTCCGGTACTTGCCCACAAGAGCCGCTGCGGGTGGGCTCCGGCGTTGTACACGCGGTGCCACCGCGGTGATGTGAGCAGATCGCGCGCCGCTTTGTATGTTCGCATGGCGATTGCGATGCCAAGTGTGTTTCGCAGATCGCCAGATACTTGGTCCTTAACCGCGGCGTCCCACCGGCTAACGAACACGGAGGCCACCGAACCCACATTCGGATTGAGTCCGGCATCCAATCTTCGCTCGATGCCTCGCAGGAACGCGCCCGCCGCAGCTAAGTATTGTTCGCGGCAGAACAGGAGGGTGACGTTGACCGGTATACCTTCGGCGATGGCCTCCTCTATTGCCGGTAATCCTTCCTTGGTGCCGGGAATCTTGATGAACAGATTTGGGCGTTTGGCCCGCGCAAAGAGCTCTTTCGCAGCGCGTATTGTGCTGCGCGTATCGTAAGCAAGCAGCGGCGATACTTCCAGCGAAACCCATCCATCCACACCATTCGTGCGATTGTACGCTGGCCGGAACAGATCCGCGGCACGGAGAATGTCCTCCAATACCAAGTCGAAGAAGAGATCTTCGCCGGATTTGCCGTTCGCAAGCATCTTGCGAATCGGGGTATCGTACGCGGGGCTGTTCTTGATGGCGTTCTCGAAGATCGTCGGGTTCGAGGTCAGCCCTGTTACTGACATCTCGTCTATGTAGCGTTGGAGTGTGCCAGTGTCCAGCAGGTCGCGCGTGATATTGTCGAGCCAAATACTTTGGCCCAAGTTGTAGAGTAACTGTGTTGCTTTCATCTTTCGCCTCAATGAATCGGCCGGCCCACCTCATGACGCGAACTCCATAACGGCTGCCGGCTGAGCCCGATCTGAGATCCGGGTTAGGCCTTTCAACCATTCGAAGTTGTGGGGAGACAACATGTGGTGTGTTGCGCGCCAACGCCAGTTTCCTTTGGAGAGGCCAGGAACGTTCATCCGGCCCTCGCGTCCTAGATTCAGAAGGTCCTGAAAAGGGGCTATCGCGAGCGCGGCCGGAGAAGACCATGCCAGCCTGATTAACTCCGGAGCGGCGTCACGCATCTCGCCTTCCGGCCGCCCCACCAAGTTCCAAAGACGTTGCTGCTCGCGCTTAGGTAATCCTTCGAACCATTCGCGAGTCGTCGCATTATCGTGCGTGCCCGTGTACACCGCGGTGTTGGGGGAGTAATTCTTCGGGAGGTGGACGTTCTCAGGGTTGCCGTCGAAGGCGAATTGCAGGACCCGTGTTCCCGGAATGTGGAACTGCTCACGAAGGACGGCTATGTCGGGGGTAATTGAGCCCAAGTCCTCGGCGATAAACGGCAGTCTGCCCAAACTAATTAGCACGGTTTTGAAGAACTCGGCGCCGGGTCCCGGTACCCACGCGCCGGCTTGGGCCGTAGGTGCACCCGCGGGTACGTGCCACGCAGCCGCGAACGCACGGAAGTGATCCAGCCGGATCACGTCCACATGGGCCAACAGCGCGGCAAGCCGGTCGAGGCACCAGCGATAGCCGGTCTCGTGAAGGGCTTTCCAATCGTAGACAGGATTGCCCCAGAGTTGGCCCGTAGCGCTGAAGTAGTCAGGGGGCACGCCTGCCACAAAGCGCGGCCGTAACCGCTCGTCCAGTCGGAACAATTCTGGGTTGGCCCACACATCACTGGAATCGAGAGAGACGAAGAACGGTAAGTCTCCAATCAATCGGACACCTTTGGCGTGGGCATATTCTCTCAGCCGCTTACCCTGCCGATTCAGAAGGAATTGTGCCAGCTGAACCTGATTGATTTCGCTCGCGAGGTCCCGTTGTGCTCGTGCCAGCGCGCCGGATTCGCGCCGCGCCAAGTCTGCCGGCCACTCAACGTGGGAAGCGCCATTGAATCTGACCTTCAGCGCTCGGTATAGCGCGTAATCTTCCAGCCAACTGGCTTGGCTCTCGCGGAACTCCTCGAAGGACGGCACCAGATCCTTGCGTACCCCGGCTCGGAACCTCCTCCAGGCCATTGCCAGCAAACGGTGTTTAAACGGGATCACGACATCGTAATCGACAGCGACCGGCGAAAATGAGCCCCTACTCTCGTCCGCCTGTAACAGGCCGTCTTCGATCAGTAACTCCGGGCTGATTAACAACCCGTTGCCCGCGAATGAAGACGAGCATGAGTACGGTGAGTCGCCGTATCCAGTAGGTCCGAGGGGTAACGCCTGCCACCATCCTTGGCCCGCCTCGTGGAGGCGGTCTACCCACTCGAACGAACCGGGCCCAACGTCGCCAATGCCGTACGGTGACGGCAGAGAGGTGACGTGAAGGAGCACACCCGAGGAACGGTACTTGAGGGGAAACGGGGGGACGTTTACTGCCGGGTTATCATCGTCCATACCAAGTCCTTCAAGACGTGAGTGCCCGATCTGCCGTCTCCCGCGCGGGGAGTTGCGCTACGGTACAGGGCATGGTTTCACGTTCCAGATCTCGGCCGCGTATTCGGATATGGTTCGGTCGCTCGAAAACTTTCCGGAACTGGCCACGTTAAGGATGGCTTTGTGCGCCCAGGCGTTCCGGTCGGCGTACAAGGCTCCTAGCTGTTCGTGGGCCTGGACGTACGACGTCAGATCCGCCAGGTGCATGTAAAAGTCGCCGTTGGTCAGGAGCATCTCGCGCAACGGAGAGAAAACGCCCGGCTCATTCCGGCTGAAGTGGTCGGAAAAGATCAGATCCAGCGCCGCTCGCGTTTCCGGTTCGTTCTCGTAATGGAACTGGGGGTTATACCAACCGCGTACTGCGACCACCTGTTCCGCCGTCAGGCCGAAGAGGAAGAGGTTCTCTTCTCCCGCTTCTTGTGCCATCTCGATCGTGGCACCATCGCGCGTGCCGACTGTTAAAGCGCCGTTCATCATGAATTTCATGTTGCTGGTACCGCTGGCTTCGTAGCCCGCCGTCGAAATCTGATTCGACGCGTCACTCGCCGGAATCAGCCGCTCCGCGAGCGAAACGCAGTATTCCGGCAGAAACACGACTTTGAGCCGGCCGCGCACAACCGGGTCGCCCTCAATGGTGCCGGCGAGGTTGTTGACGAACTTGATCATCAGCTTGGCTAGCTTGTACGCGGGCGCCGCCTTACCGCTGAAGAAAAATGTGCGAGGGTGCATATCCAGGTTCGGGTTCGCGCGCAGCCGGTTGTACAGCACCACGATTCGTAGGGCCATCAGCATTTGTCGCTTATATTCGTGGAAACGCTTCACGTGGCAATCGAAAATCGTTTCGGGATCAACCGCCTGACCAGAGAAGCTTCGGAGCCAATCGGCAAACTGTGATTTTGCATCGCGCTTGGCCATGCGAAAGGTATCTCGGAAACTCACATCATTGGCCAACGCCCTTAACTTGTTCAGCTCGTTCAGATCGGCGATCCACTTGTCGCCGATCGCATCCGTGATCGCCCGGGAAAAGGCCGGATTTGCCAGTAACAACCAGCGCCGCGGCGTGACTCCGTTGGTCTTGTTATTGAAACGCTCCGGAAACATCTTGGCCAGATCCTTGACTGTGGTGGTGCGCAGTAACTCGGAGTGAATTGCCGCCACGCCATTGGTGCTGTGCGAACCTACGATTGCCAGATTGGCCATGCGGATCTTTCGCCCGGTTCCTTCTTCGATCAGGCTCACGCGCTGCAAGCGTCCTTCATCGTCAGAGAAACGGCTTCGTACTTCATCCAGCAAGCGACGATTAATCTCGTAGATGAGTTCAAGGTGGCGCGGCAGGAGGATTTCGAACCACGCGAGCGGCCATTTCTCCAGGGCTTCGGGCATCAGCGTGTGGTTCGTATACCCGAGCGTCGCCTTGGTGATTTCCCAGGCTTCGTCCCATCCCAGATGTGCTTCGTCCAGAAGAATGCGCAGAAGCTCGGGGACGGCCATCGCCGGGTGCGTGTCGTTCAGTTGGATAGCGACTCTTTCGGCAAACGTGCTCACGTCGGTGTTATGGCGCCGGAACCGTCGCACGAGATCCGCCAATGAACAGGCGACAAGAAAATACTCCTGCACAAACCGTAACCCTTGGCCCATGCTGGTGGTGTCGTCGGGATACAGCACTCGGGTGAGAGATTCGGCTGACAGGGTCTGAGCTAGCGCGCCTACGAAATCACCACCGCTGAATTCTTGAAAATTAAAGAAATCAGGCGCAGCTGCCGCCCAGAGGCGCAGTGTGTTGATCGTGGCTCCGCCATAGCCTACGACAGGACGATCGAATGGGATGCCAATCAGAGTGGAGGGTCGGCCTGGAACGGCCCGTAGACTTCCGCCGGAAATCTCGAAGGAGCTGTTCAGGCGAACCTCCACCTTCTCGTGGGGACGCACCACTTCCCAGGGGTCCTGAGCGCGCAGCCAGGGGTCCGGCTGCTCGTATTGCCAGCCGTCCCGGATTCCTTGTTTGAATAGGCCGTAGTCATATCGCAGGCCGTAGCCCATGGCTGGAAGGTGCATTGTCGCAGCAGACTCCATGAAGCAGGCCGCCAGGCGACCGAGTCCGCCATTGCCCAGCGCGGCATCGGGTTCTTGCTCCAACAGATCGATCCAATTGAGGTGCTTGCGATGGATGGCTTCCTGCGCCACGCCTTCGAGAAGAAGATTGCTAACGTTGTTGGCCAGCGATCGGCCGATGAGGAACTCCATCGAAAGGTAGTAAACCCGCTTGGGATTCTTTCGTTCGTATGTCCTCTCCGTGAGAACCCAACGTTGCGAAAGAATGTCTCGCACGGAGCGGGCGAAGGCCTCAAATCGGTCGCGTGGCGTTGCCGCGCCCCCATCGATCACGTTGTCACAGAGGAGATGACGTTCATACAACGCGTTCTCGGTTCCCTCGAAGCGAATCGGACCGCATCCGTATTGCCGCAGGAGTTTTGAAATGTTATGCGAGCCTGTCGATACTGGTGGTTCCAAGACGGTCTTCGCGCCCATTTCACGCACCTCTCTGAGCTGGAATTCGAACGACGTTCGCCGGAGTCATGTCGCAAAACGGAGCCTACACAACGACGAGGTTGTCTCGTTTCGCATCGCCAACATGATGTCCGCGGTGTCGGGCAAGGTCCATTTTATTTAGACTTCGTTCACGGGACGACCATTCGGTATCACATGATGGTTAGGAGCTACGGTCAAGTGCGAAGCATTTTAGTAGTTCTCCGCCACGAATCGTCTGCTCAGTATCATCGCTTGATCGTCGTATGCGCCCTTATTCGAGCGTTTCGGCATTTCAACCTTCTCCTTGGGTACTTTTTTGTACGGAATCATACTCAGAATGTGCGAGATGCAATTGAGGCGCGCTCGTTTCTTGTCGTCCGAGCGAAGGATGTGCCAGGGCGCATCTTTGGTATCCGTAGCCTCCAACATTTTGTCGCGCGCCCGGGAGTAGTCATACCAGCGGCTGCGCGACGGAAGATCCATCGGACTGAGTTTCCACTGTCGAAGCGGATCCTCGATGCGTGCCTCGAAGCGTCGTTCCTGCTCCTTATTACTTACTTCTAGCCAATACTTCAACAGAACTATTCCGCTGTCAACAATCCAGCGCTCGAGCAGAGGGCACAGCTTGAGAAATCGACGGTGCTGTCCTTTTGTACAAAATCCCATGACATGCTCTACCCCGGCGCGGTTGTACCAACTGCGATCGAAGATGACAATCTCGCCCGCCGCGGGAAAGTGCGGCATGTACCGTTGCATATACATCTGAGTTTTTTCACGATCCGATGGGGCAGGAAGTGCCACTACCCGGAATACTCGTGGGCTGACACGTTCCGTGATCGCCCTGATTGTGCCGCCTTTTCCGGCGCCGTCACGGCCTTCAAACACGATGATTACGCGTAAGTTCTTGTGCTTGACCCACTCCTGAAGCTTGCATAGTTCGGCCTGAAGCTTGCGCAATTCCTTGCTGTATTCCTTGTTGCTCAGGTGCCGTTCGTCGGCACCATCGGATTTCTTTGTTTTCGTAACTTGTCCTCCTCGTAGTGCTGACTTCGCTGCACGCTACGGCGAGCCGCGCGTCCGCAACCATATGGCAGAGCATGGGTTCGCAGTCTTGTGTTGACTGATTCCGGCGTGCCGCAGAAGCTTCATCTTTTTTGACTCGAGCACGCATCGACCGTGGATCGCCACAGCCTGCGGCGAATCAGGCAGGTGCACTCATGAACGCCGATTCCAACGCGGACAGCTCCTTAAAAAGAGTGGATCAAGACCATGAAGCAGGCATCGTTGACCGTGGAACAGCCGGCTGAGGTCCTAGAGGAGTCAGATGAGATCGCACCTTGTATACCAATGGAAGTGGCCGATACGGCGACCGGCAAACTCGGTATTCTTGGCCATCATCCCGCTGTTAGCGAGCTGCGGAGGAGAGAAGAACGAAGTCAACGCTAAGTCCGGATCTCCCGGTCCCGCCGTCTCCGTTGTGGTGGCCCCGGTCATTCAGAAGACCGTGCCGATTCTCACCGAGTTGACCGCGCGTGTCGACGCCACCGACTCGGTGGATATTCGCGCTCGCGTGAAATCCTTCCTTGTAAAGCAGAGCTACGACGAAGGCAAGATGGTCAAAGCGGGACAGGTGCTCTTCACCCTTGACAAACGGGAGTATGAGGCTCAACTCATGCAGAACAAGGCACGACTGGCCAGGGCCCAGGCGGACTTGACACAGGCCCAAGACAGAACGGTTGTGGATGTGGCGCAAGCAAACCTGCAGATTGCGATGGCTCAGTTGAACAAAACGAATCAGGATGTCACTCGGCTCAAGCCCCTGGCCGAACTGCGTGCCGTGCCGAAGCAGGATTACGACGATGCGCTCGCCGCTCAGCAGGCGGCCAACGCCGAAGTGCAGGGCAAGCAGGCGTCTCTTAATACCGCAAAGGTGAATCAGACGGCCGCTATCCAACAGGCGCAGGCGGCCGTGGAAGCCGCGAATGCCGGCATTCGCGAGGCCGAACTGAACGTGGAGTACTGCACCATTACGACCCCCATTGATGGCATCGCGGGCACGCGCCAGGTGGCCCCCGGCAATCTCGTGGGGCAGGGAGAAGCCACGCTGCTCACGACAGTATCCAATGTCGATCCTGTCCGCGTCTTCGTAAGCATTAGTGAGAGCGAGTATTTGGTGTATCAGCGTATGAGAGCACAAGGCAAGTTGAGGGAGGGCGGAGGCGAACTGGAATTGATTCTGGCTGACGGCTCTACGTTTCCAGGCAAGGGGCGGATCATCATCGCCGACCGTGCCGTGGACCTGAAGACGGGCACCTTGAGCATCGTTGCGGAGTTCCCCAACCCGCAGGCCGTGTTGAGGCCGGGACAGTTCGGCCGCGTCCGGCTGGCTGCTACCGTGGCCGAAAACGCTCTACTAGTGCCACAGAAGGCGGTTACGGAGATGCAGAGCGCCAAGGTCGTCTATGTGGTCGGAGCAGAAAACAAAGTGGTGCTTCGCAGCGTAACGCTGGCTCAACGAGTGGGTTCAGACTACATCGTCAGCGACGGTGTCAATGCAGGAGAACGCATTATCGTGGAGGGCCTGCAAAAGGTTCGTCCCGGCGACACGGTGAATCCCACGGAACAGGCTCTGACCTCCGAAAAGGGCCCGGTAAAGGCAAAATAGCCGTGGCCAAGTTCTTCATCCACCGGCCCGTATTCGCGATCGTCATCTCCCTGATCATCCTGATCGCGGGTGGACTTGGTATTTTCACCCTGCCGATCGCACAATATCCGCAGATCTCGCCGCCGACGGTCGAAGTCGAAATCAACTATCCGGGTGCAAATGCAGAAACCGTGGAGCAATCCGTCGCAACTAATGTCGAGGCCGAGGTCAACGGGGCCGAGAACATGATTTACATGTCTTCGAAATCGTCGAGTGACGGGCGCTACGTGCTCACGTGCACCTTCCGCGTGGGCGCCAACCTCGACCTAGCGAACGTCGACATTAACAACCGCGTGAACAAGGCAACGGCCAAATTGCCGCCAGAGGCAGTCGCGTACGGTATTTCGGTGAAAAAGAAGTCACCGGATATCCTCCTCGCGGTCTCTGTCTATTCCCCCGACAGCACTTTTGATGACACTTTCCTTTCCAATTTCACGTCGATCAATCTGGTGGATCCTATTGCGCGCATCCCGGGCGTCGGTTCGACGATGATCGTCGGCCAGCGCGACTATGCCATGCGCTTTTGGGTCCGGCCAGACAAACTGGCAAAGCTCGGGCTTACAGGGTCCGATCTCTCAAATGTGATCGGAGAACAGAACCTAGTAGCGCCCGCAGGGCAGGTAGGACAGCCGCCGGCCAAAGCTGGGACTCAGTTCCAGTACACCGTCAACGCCAAGGGGCGCCTTACTGACCCTTCCGAATTCGAAAGCATGATCGTTCGAACGCTGCCGGACGGGTCCATCCTCAGGATGAAGGATATTTCGCGAACCGAGCTCTCGGGTAAGAGCTATACGAGCTTCGGACGCAAAGACGGTATCCCTGCTACGGTCCTGATTATTTATCAGCTTCCGGGAGCGAACGCCATTCAGACTGTGGACAACGTGCGGAAATTGCTTGAGGAAACGGCCAAGACATTTCCGCCCGGGCTAAGTTATCGGATCTCGCTGGACACTACCGAGTTCGTCAAGGTTGCCATCGATGAAGTGTTCCATGCCTTGAGAGACGCCATAATCCTCGTCCTGCTGGTGGTGTTCATTTTCCTTGGCAATTTCCGCGCAACGTTCATCCCCATGTTGGCGGTGCCGGTCTCGCTGGTGGGGACCTTCGCGGCATTCGTGGCTCTGGGGTTTTCTATCAACGTGCTCACGATGCTGGGTGTCGTGCTCGCCGTTGGAATTGTCGTGGACGACGCCATCGTTGTCGTCGAGGCTGTGGAGCATCATATTGAGCATGGATTGAGCCCGCTCGCGGCCACCGAAAAAGCGATGGACGAAGTCAGTGGACCCGTGATGGCGATCGGCTTGGTCCTGTGCGCAGTGTTTGTGCCGGTTTCGTTCATGGGCGGTATCACCGGTCAATTGTACCGGCAGTTTGCGATTACCATCTCCGTCTCGGTGATCCTCTCAGTCATCGTTGCCCTAACGCTCACACCCGCGCTATGCGCCATGATGCTCCGGCCGCGAAAGGAAATACGAGGTCCCCTGGGTTGGTTCCTCCGCGGTTTCAACAAGGTCTTCAATAAGATCACGCAGGGCTATCTCGGTGGCGTGGGCTTCTTCCTGCGGCGCGTCGCGATTGGCCTCGCCTGTCTCGCCGGCCTATGGTTTGGAGCGGGGCGCCTTCTCATGAAGCTGCCAACCGGTTTCGTCCCGAACGAAGACCAAGGTTATTTCTTTAGCGTCTTCTCGCTCCCTGACGGCGCGTCGATGGAGCGCACCGACGAGTTGATGCGGCGCGCCGAAGCGGATCTGAAGAGCATTCCCGGTGTGGGCGAAGTACTTACCACGGGCGGGCTCAACCTCCTGACCAATGCCTATACATCCAATAACGCCTCCATTATTGCGATGCTCAAGCCGTGGGACGAGAGGAAAAGCCACGAGGAGCAGCTTGCGGTCATCCTCGCCACCGCGAGGAGGAAATTTGCAGCCTATCCGGAGGCTGTCTCGCTGGTATTCCCGCCGCCACCCATTAATGGTCTCGGCAACGCCTCAGGATTCGTCTTCGAACTACAGGACAAGGTCGGCCGAAAACCTCAGGAGTTGGCAGCGGCGAAGGAGATGTTCATGCAGACTATGGCCCAACGTTCCGAGCTCACGGGTCTGTATTCCGGCTTCAGTACGTCCGTTCCTCAGATCAAGCTGGACATAGACCGCGACAAGGTTCGTACCTTGAACATCCCGATCAATACCGTGTTCCAGGGTCTTCAGATCTATCTGGGCGGTTTACAGGTTAACGACTTCAATCTGTTCGGGCGGACCTACAAGGTCATGCTGCAAGCAGAACAGGACTTTCGGAAGTCTCCGGAGAGCATCAACGACATCTACGTCCGCTCCAGCGACAATTCGATGGTGCCCATGTCCACCATCAGCACGATTAGCATGACCACTGGTCCTGACATCCTGCAACGTTACAACATGTTCCGGACCGCGGAAATCAACGGCGCGAACGGGCCCGGCGTATCGACCGGACAGGCTCTCGATATTATGGAAGACTTGGCCGCCCAAGGACTTCCCCAGGGCTATGGCTACGAGTGGACCAGCATCGCTTACCAGGAAAAGCAGGCAGGCGGCACGCAGGGGCCCATTTTCGGAATGGCGATGATTTTCGTATTTCTCGTGCTGGCGGCACAGTACGAAAGTTGGGCTGTTCCTTTCTCCGTGCTGCTAGGATTACCCATCGGTGTATTTGGGGCGTTTCTCGGCGTCAGTCTCGTTGGTCTGGAAAATAATGTGTATGTCCAGATCGGCATCGTCGCACTCATGGGGCTGGCGGCGAAGAATGCCATCCTCATCGTTGAGTTTGCGAAAGAATACCACGAGAAAGGTATGAGCCTCGCAGCCGCGGCCACGGAGGGAGCGAAGCTGCGTTTCCGACCCATCATGATGACGGCACTCGCGTTTATCCTTGGTGTGGTCCCGCTCGTCATCGCCAGCGGCGCAGGTGCCGCGGCGCGTGTCAGCATCGGTATTTCGGTGTTCGCCGGGATGCTGATGGCCTCCACCGTTGGCCTCTTCTTTATTCCGATGCTCTATGTGACAATTCAAAGCGCAGCTTACTTCGTGACTGGTGACCGGAAGGCGATCCAGGGGAAGACCGTCGCAAAGCCGGTGCTGCAAGAGGTGCATCCCTAAATGCGCCAAATGCGCTGCATTCCTTTTGTCGTTTGCATCGCCGCAGCCTTGACAGGCTGCCTGGTAGGCCCGAACTACATGCGCCCCAACATATCTGCGCCAACCCAGTTCCGGAGTGGCGAACCGCAGCCCGGACCAGCCTCGCTTGGCGATGTGAAATGGTTCGATCTCTTTCAGGACGACGCGCTCCGCAGTCTCATCACTGAATCACTGCAAGCGAACTACGATATTCGCATCGCTGCCCAGCGGGTGCTGCAGGGAGAAGGGCAACTGGCCGCGACGCGTTCCGGACTTTTCCCGCAGTTGAACGCGCAGGGAGGCGCTTCCCGTACCGGCGTCAACTCTCCCCTTGATTCGACTGTGGGAGTGTTCGGTATCGCTTCGTGGGAAATCGACCTCTTCGGCAAGCTGCGCCGTGCCACGGAGGCTTCGCGGGCCGACCTACTGGCGGTCCGGGAGAATCAGAAGGCAGTGATGCAGATTTTGGTTGCGCAGGTGGCCTCCGCCTATTTCGATCTGCGGGAATATGACGCTGAGCTCCAATTGGTGCGCGAGTCCATCAAGACTCGCCAGGAATCCCTCATGCTGGTCATGTCCCGCGAAGAAGGCGGCGTGGGGAGCTTACTGGACGTGGACCAAGCCAAGACCCTGGTCGAGTCGGCTCAGGCCAACGAATCTTTGCTCGAGAGCGCCCAGGAGCAGACCGAGAATCTCATCAACCTGCTGTTGGGGAGGACGCCGGGTCCCGTTGCGCGCGGCACGAGCCTTGTCGACCAGCGTCAGCCACCGCAGGTTCCCGCCGGCTTGCCCTCCGCTTTGTTGGAACGCCGTCCTGATCTGCGAGTGGCGGAGCAGCAACTAATTGCCGCCAATGCCCGAGTCGGAGTCGCGAAAGCCGCGTTCTATCCCAGCATCAATCTCACGACCTCCGGTGGAGTTCAGACAACGGACCTGCTTGGTGTCATCAGCCGGTCCGGCGTGGCGTACGGGATGAGCGGCGTCGTGGACCTGCCGATCTTTGACGCGGGCCGGCGCAGAGGGGACTATAAGATCGCGAAGGCGCAGGATGAGGAGCTTCTTATCAGTTATCAGAAAGCTATCAATGGAGCCTTCCGCGACGTTTCCGATGCGCTGGTGGGCTACCAAAAAAACAAGGAACACACCAACAGCGTGAACCGCCTGGCCGAGACCCTTCGCGACCAAAGCATGTTGGCTAGCGCCCGTTACGTCGGGGGCGTCAGCAGCTATCTGGAAGTGCTCGACACCGAGCGCCAACGGCTGTCTGCCGAACAACAGCTCACACAAGCCCAACGGGATGTCTTGACCTCACTAGTCCAGTTGTATAAAGCTCTGGGCGGAGGGTGGCAATAAGGGGCTGCCGGGGAGAATCCTCCGACATAAACTGCATCGCCCCGCTATCGTCTACATCTGCAACTCAGGAGACGTGAGTGTACCGAATCATGAGCGTCGGAATCCGAACACCGCTGCTTCGCGTCGCCGTTTTGACACTGCTGGGCGCTCTTGGCATGTTTGGTGCGGAGCACGAAAGCCTGACGCGGCAAGCGGTTGAGATCGCGCGTCCGCTTGGCTTCCCGATCACCAACTCCATGGTCGTCACCTGGATCGTGGCAGCCGGCCTGATTCTTCTGGCCCAGGCGGCGACCAGAGACATGAAGCAGGTTCCTGACAGACTCCAGAACTTCCTCGAATGGCTCACCGAAAGCCTGTATGGCTTTTTGGAAGGAGTCATTGGTTCGCATTTAGTCAAGAGGACATTTTGGTTCTTTGCGACGGTCTTCATTTTTATTCTCGCGGCGAATTGGTTCGGTCTCATTCCTGGGATCGGCACTATTGGGTGGGGTTATCAGACGGCTGACGGTTTCAGACTGGAACAGCCACTGTTGCGCGGTGCGAATGCGGATCTGAATCTGACGCTTGCAATGGCCCTCTTGTTCTTTGTTTGCTGGATTATTTGGGCGCTGCAGGAGATTGGGCCGGCCGGGTTTGTTAAGGAATTGTTCGCGCCCAAGGGCGAGACCGCGGGTTTGTTGAAAGTGCTCATGGCAGCGGTGTTTATCGTGGTCGGCTGCTTGGAGGTAGTTTCGATTCTGTTCCGGCCGGTCTCGTTGAGTTTTCGTCTTTACGGAAACGTATTTGCCGGTGAGAGTATGTTGGACGCCATGTCGAAGCTGGTTCCGGGGTTCGGCTGGCTGCTGCCGATTCCTTTTTACTTTTTGGAGTTGCTGGTGGGTTTGGTGCAAGCGCTAGTCTTCATGTTGTTGACCGCTGTATTCACGCTCCTGATTTGTCAGCATGAGGAAACATCACCGGCTGTCCAATAGGAAACGGAAGTATGCGTCCCGGCTTCCGAGCTAGTTGCTCGCGGAAGCCGGCAGGTAGGCAGAAAGGGAATCATAGATGCTATCGCCATTGCTCTTCGTCGCCGAATCCGGCGGAAACACGATGAATTTGAGTGGAAACATCCACGTTGGTCTGGCCGCAATGGGCGCTGCCATTGGCGTAGGCCTGATCGGTATGGCAGCCTCTTCGGCAGTGGGTCGCAATCCCGGCGGGGCTACCAAGATTCTGGTCCAATCCATTCTGGCAATTGCCTTTGCTGAGGCAATCGTCTTTTACTCCCTTTTCCTAGTGAAGTAGCAACAACCAGTGCCAAGTGTGCGAACATGAGCGCCTTCTACGCCTTCCTCCAGGCCGCACCGAATAACGGCGATGGACAGATCGCGCAGATCGCCCGGACGTTTGGTGTCGACTGGACACACTTGGGAGCGCAGATCATCAGTTTCGGCATCGTATGCCTGGTTCTTTATAAGTTCGCCTACGGGCCTATCCTTGCGATGTTGGAGGAGCGTCGGCGGCAGATCGCGCTGGGCCTCGCGAACGCTGAGAAGATCAAAGCCGAGTTGGATCGGACAGAGGCCCTGCGCCGCGAAGTGATGGCAAAGGCGTATGCCCAAGCCGCTCAGTCCGTCGAGGAGGGCCGGACCGCGGGCGCTCGGGTGCTGGAGCAAGAAACCCAAAGAGCCGCCGCCGCCGCCGAACAGATCATAAATAAGGCTCACGAAGCTGCGGCTGTAGATCACGATCGTATGCTCGCCGAACTCAAGCGCGAGGTCGGCCGGTTAGTGGTGCAGGCCACTGCAAGCGTGACCGGGAAAATTCTGACGCCGGAAGATCAGCGGCGCCTGGCTGAGGCGACCACGAAACAGGTCGTGATGTAAATTCGAGATCTGAGCCATGATCAGCAACAAACAGGCGAAACGCGAAGCCAAGCAGTTGTTCCGCTTGTGCCGGGTGGAGTCTTTGCTCGACGAAAACCGCGTGCGGCAAGTGGTCCAGCAGGTAAACGCAGGCAGTCACCGCAACTATCGAGCCATCCTCGATGAGTTTCTTCGGATGGTGAAACTCGACTGTGCGAAACACGCGGCAACTGTTGAAAGCGCGACGACCCTGTCAGCGGAGATGCAGGCAGCGACCGAAGCCAGCCTGAAGCGTGTGTACGGTCCTGGGCTAACGACTTCGTTTTCGGATCGCCCGTCGTTAATCGGAGGAATGCGCATCCAGGTTGGAAGTGATGTTTACGACGGCACGGTGGAGGCTGGATTAGCTGCGCTGGAGAAACGCTTCTGAAGAAAGGTATTTGTGTCCCTAATCGAGGAACTTGAGGCAACAATTGCGCAAGCGAAAGTGGCACCCGCGAGGCAGAACGTGGGCACCATCCGCGAAATCGGTGATGGCGTGGCCAAGGTCGAAGGTCTGAGCGACGCGATGCTCAACGAAATGCTCGATCTGGGCCATGGCATCACCGGACTCGCGCTGAACCTCGAAGAGACCGAGGTGGGCGTTATTGTGCTGGGTGATTATACGCGGCTCCAGGCAGGCGATCAAGTTCGTACCACTGGGAAACTTCTGCAAGTGCCTGTCGGCAAAGGTCTGCTGGGACGCGTCGTGAACACTCTTGGCGAACCTGTTGACGGCAAGGGGCCGGTCAAGAGTAGTGTTGCCTATCCAGTTGAGAAAGTGGCCCCAGGGATCCTTCGCCGCCAGTCCGTTAACCAGCCGGTGCAAACAGGCATCATGCCGATTGACGCGATGATTCCGATCGGCCGCGGCCAGCGTGAGCTGATCATTGGGGACCGCTCGACCGGCAAGACGACAATCTGTATCGATACGATCATCAATCAAGCCCGCCTGAATCGTGCTGCTGAAAAAGCAGATGACACGACCTACCGTCCCTTGTATAGCATTTACGTCGCCATTGGCCAGAAACAATCCAACGTCGCTCGGGTCATCTCCATTCTCGAAGAGGCGGGAGCGATGCCGTATACAATCATTGTCGCCTCCACTGCCTCAGATTCTGCCACCGACCAGTACATGGCGCCGTTTGCAGGAGCCGCGATGGGCGAGTGGTTCATGGATAACGGCATGGACGCGCTGATTGTGTATGACGACCTGTCAAAGCATGCCGTCGCCTACCGGCAGGTATCGTTGGTGTTGAAGCGGCCATCGGGCCGTGAAGCATTTCCCGGCGATGTGTTTTACCTCCACAGCCGGTTACTCGAACGAGCGGCGCGGGTCAGCGAGAAGTACGGCAACGGTTCGCTGACTGCTCTGCCTATCATCGAAACACAAGCCGGCGACGTTTCGGCATACATCCCCACGAACGTGATTTCGATAACAGACGGACAGATCTACCTTGAGTCGGACCTGTTCTACCAAGGGGTTCGTCCGGCTATTTCGGTGGGCCTCTCGGTCTCGCGCGTGGGTTCGGCGGCGCAGGTCAAAGCGATGAAGCAGGTCGCCGGACAACTCAAGGGTGAGCTCGCGCAATTCCGGGAACTGGCGGCATTCGCGCAATTCGGGTCGGACCTTGATGCGAAGACGCAATCGCAGATCGACCGTGGCAGGCGCATCATGGAGATTTTCAAGCAGCCACAGTACGATCCTGTTTCGCTCGGAGTCCAGGTGGCGGTGATCTGGTCGGTGCAGAACGGATTTGTGGATCAAGTGCCGGTGGAGCGCGTCAAGGAGTTCCAGGCCAAGCTGACGGACTTTCTGACCACGAGAAAAAGCGAGCTCCTCGCCCGGATCGAGAAAGAAAAAACCCTTAGTGATGCCCTGCGATTGGATCTGAAGACTGCCACGGAAGAATTCGGTCAGACGTGGCAGATATCCAGCGGCTCACCGGAGAAGTGAGGTATGGCGAGTTCTCGTGACATTCGCCGACGCATCAAGTCCATCGGCAGCACTTCGCAGATCACCCGCGCGATGCAAATGGTGGCGGCGTCTAAGATGCGTAAGGCACAACAAGCTACTTTGGCTACCCGGCCATTCGGCCAGTTGCTATATCGCATCCAACGTTACGCGACAACCCACGCCCCGGAGTTCACCCATCCGTTGCTGGCGGTTCGCGAAGTCCGTCAGCGGGCCGTGATTCTCATCTCCACTGATAAAGGCTTGTGCGGGTCGCTAAACAGTAACTTATTTCGGCTGGCAGCACAGTTCGATCCAGTAAGTACTCTTTACATCACTGTCGGGAAGCGTGCAGCGCAGTTTATTGCACGCACTCGCCGGCGGTTAGCCGCAGAATTCGTATTCCTGGACTCTGTGCGCTTCGCGGAAGCTCGACCCATAGCCGCCCTTGCCCGAGACCTGTTCCTAAAAGGTGAAGTCGATCAAGTGCAAATTGCCGCAACACAGTTTATCAACACGCTAACGCAACGGCCCATTGTGGTGGAGTTTCTGCCGGTCGGAGAAATCAGAAGCATCAAGATTCCGGGCGCGGAATCAGAAGCCGACTTGGCCGCCGAGGCATCGGATGTCCTCTTCGAACCCAGTCCGGAAGCTATCCTCACGTACCTCTTCGGACACTACCTGAATATCTTCGTTTACAGGGCGTTACTGGAGGCCAAGGCCAGCGAACAAAGCGCCAGGATGGTGGCCATGACCACGGCTACGGACAATGCTACCGCTCTGATCCACGACTTGACGCTCGAATACAACAAACTACGCCAGAGCAATATCACAAAGGAACTCCTGGAAATCGCCGGAGGCAAGCTCGGAAACAATTGACAAGGAAGACAGAGGGCGAGAGCGAAGATGAACAAAGGAACCATTGTCCAAGTCGTCGGCCCTGTAGTGGACGTGGAATTCGAAGAGGCGTTGCCCGGTATCTACAACGCACTCACCGTGGAGTTTCAGGTTCAGGATCAAACGAACAAGTTGACGCTCGAAGTACAGCAGCACCTCGGGGACAAGTGGGTCCGGACTGTCTCGATGTCCGGAACCGAAGGGCTCAAGCGAGGCTATGAGGTCATCGATACTGGCGAGCCCATCAGGATGCCCGTCGGAGAAGCTGTGATGGGGCGGGTGTTCGATGTTTGTGGCAACGCTGTCGATGAGCGCGGACCGGTCAAGGCGGAGAAATACTATCCCATCCATCGCCCTGCGCCGAAACTGGTAGACCAATCGACGTCTCCCAAAGTGCTCGTTACGGGGATCAAGGTTATTGACTTGATTTGTCCTTTCCTTAAGGGCGGAAAGGTCGGCGCGTTTGGCGGGGCCGGTGTGGGCAAGACCGTGGTCATCATGGAGCTCATTAACAACATTGCCAAGCTGCACGGCGGTGTGTCCGTGTTCGCCGGCGTGGGTGAGCGCACCAGAGAGGGCTTCGACCTCTACAAGGAGATGTCCGAAGCGGGTGTGATTAAGCAAGACGACCTCGGCGCGTCGAAGATCGCCCTGGTGTACGGACAGATGAACGAACCGCCCGGCGCCCGGCTGCGTGTCGCATTGTCCGGCCTTGCCATCACCGAATACTTCCGGGATGAAAAGAATCAGGACGTGCTGCTCTTCATCGATAACATCTTCCGTTTTTCCCAAGCCGGCTCCGAAGTGTCGGCCCTTCTCGGCCGCACGGCAAGCGCTGTCGGTTACCAGCCGACTCTCGCGGCCGAGATGGGCACGCTCCAAGAAAGAATCACATCTACCAAGAAGGGTTCTATTACTTCGTTTCAGGCGGTCTATGTGCCGGCCGATGACCTGACCGATCCGGCGCCCGCCACAACGTTCGCCCACCTGGACGCGACCATCGTTTTGGATCGGGCCATCGCGGAACTCGGAATCTATCCGGCGGTGGATCCGCTCGCCTCGACATCCCGAGCGCTTTCCCCAGACATCGTTGGCCAGGAACATTACGACGTCGCGAGGAGAGTGCAACAGGTCTTACAACGTTTCAGGGATTTGCAGGATATTATTTCGATCCTTGGAATGGACGAGCTTTCACCGGAGGACAAGCTCACCGTACTCCGCGCGCGTAAGATACAGCGCTTTCTGAGCCAGCCCTTCAGCGTGGCGCAGGTGTTTACCGGGCGGGAAGGCAAACAGGTTCCCGTTGTGGAAACGGTTCGTGGCTTCAAGGAAATCCTCGACGGCAAGCACGACTCCGTGGCGGAAGGCTACTTTTACATGAAAGGGGGAATCGACGAAGTCAAGCCGAGTTGACAAAACAGAAACCCGATGGCCACTACTCTGAAGCTGGAAATCGTCACACCCGAAGAAACGGTGTATTCCGAAGACGTTGAGATGGTTACACTGCCTGCCATCGTTGGTCAAATTGGGATTTACCCCCAACACACCCAATTGATGACCCAAATGGTGCCCGGCGAAATTATCGTGCACAAGAACGGCCACGATCTATTCATCGCGAGCGGAGAAGGACTTATTGAAGTTACCGGAGATCGCGTAGCGGTATTGACGGACTTAGCCGTCGCTGCTGACCGCATTGACGAAGCTAAAGCTGAAGAGGCTAGGCGGCGCGCCGAAGCCCGGCTTCGCGAAAAGCTCTCGGATGAGGAAGTCGCATCTGTCAATGCCTCGCTGGCCCGGTCCCTCGCTCAATTGCACGTCAAGAAACGCCAGCGCAAATAGAAAGAACTGGAGAGGGGGGCTCGCGGGCAGCGAATAATCCTACATCCCGGTGGCTTGCTCCTCATCAACAACTTGGCGCAAGGCTTCTTGCGGCACAGTCTGGTAACAAGCCACTAGAAGTGAGATTTAGGAGTACCTATGAGATTGATCAGAATGGCTTTCCTCATCCTGCTGCTCGTGTTCAGTGCGGCCGCCCAGGACGTACGGTACAACTGTGCGGACGTAGATTTTTCAAAATACAAAAACTTCAAGTGGGTTCAGATAAAAGGCGCTGACCAGCTCGACCAGATTGCGGACGGGCAACTGAAGACTGCAGTGGACGAGGAACTGGCGAAAAAAGGTCTGCACAGGACCGAAGCCGAGACTGCGGATCTGTTCATCGGATATCAAGTGTCGCTTGACAAGGAAAAGCAGATCACCACCTTCGATAGCGGTTGGGGTTATGGTCCCGGATGGGGCGGCGGTTGGTACGGCGGCGGCGGAGGGGGGATCAGCACCTCCACAACTTCGACGATTGTGATCGGCCAAGTGGACTTGGATATGTACGATCCCGCGGAAAAGAAGCTGGTATGGCGCGGCATGGCAAGTAAGACGCTCGATACAAAAGCCAAGCCTGAGAAACGCCAAAAGAACTTGCGGAAGGGTGTCGCCAAGCTGTTAAAGAACTACCCTCCTCCGCCCAAGAAGGCCTGACGGAAGGTCTTGAGTGGGCTTGTGAAGCTCTCTCCCTTAGCTGGCGCGATACTCTGCACTGTCTCTTGGGCTCAAGTTGGTGTTCCTGGGAGCGCTCCGGTTTCGTCTCCATCGGAGCCCCCGGACCCTCTGGGGCGGGGCACGCCTCGAGGGACGGTCCTGGGTTTCCTGAATGCTTCGCGCCGCGGAGACTACGCCAGCGCTAGACGGTACTTGGACACACCTTTGCGCGGCGCTCGTGCGGATGCGCTCGCACAACAGCTTTCATCGGTCCTTGACCGACGTCTTCCCGCGCGTCTCAACCAATTGAGCCCCCGCTCCGAGGGGTCTCAGTACTTCCCGGACAAGCCTGACACGGACCTTGTGGGGACGATCGAAAGCGCTGGCGGCGCCGTAGACATAGTGGTGCAGCAGGTAGATCGTGGGAAAACTGGCGCCATTTGGCTATTCTCTCAAGAAACCCTGGATGCCATCCCGGCGCTATATAAAGAGGTAAATCTAGTTTCGGTGGAGAACGTCTTTCCGGTCTTCCTCACCGAACATAAAATCGCGCAGGTTCCTTTGTTCCAGTGGCTCCTTGTTCTGGCTGGGATGCCCGCTATCTACCTACTGACGGGCCTGGTGGACAGGCTTGTCAGCCCACTGGCCGATCGTTGGTGGCATCGCCTGAGGAATCGCTCGGATTCAAAGCGGGTGCATGTTGCACCCATACCCGTTCGCCTGTTGATACTCACTATAGTCATCCACTGGATGGTTGCCAATCTTAACCTTTCTCTTTTGACGCGCCAGTTCTGGTCCAGTGTTGCGACAGTGATGACAATCGCGGCGTGCGTCTGGCTGGTGCTCATGTTGAACGCCTGGGGGGAGAACTGGAGCCGTCGGCGTTTAGAACGACGAGGCGTTCAAGGTTTGGTTTCTATCTTGCGTTTAGTCCGCCGGACGGTGGATCTGCTCGTCGTGTTTGGTGGAGTGCTCGTCCTTCTCTCCTACCTCAATTTCAACGTGAACGCCGCCCTAGCCGGACTCGGTGTAGGCGGCATCGCCATCGCGTTGGCAGCGCAGAAGACCCTGGAGAATGTCATTGGAGGCATCTCTATCATCGCCGACCAGGTTGTGCGGGTCGGAGACTTCCTGAAGATCGGAGGCACTGTGGGCACAATCGAGGAAATCGGTTTGCGCTCAACTCGCATCCGCACTCTGGAACGAAGTGTGGTCAGCATACCGAATGGACAGATTTCAAATGATCGTCTGGAAGACTTGTCTGGCCGCGACAAGTTTTGGCTGCACCCGGTGCTGAGCCTTCGATACGAGACTACTGCGGCTCAGATGCGCGCCGCGCTAGCAGGGATCCGCCGCCTGCTTCTCGACGATTCACGCGTGGAGCAGGGCTCAGTTCGCGTACGATTTCTGAGTTTTGGCAGCTCATCCCTCGATGTAGAGGTCTTTGCATACATTTCTGCTGGCGATTTCTCTGATTTTCTCGCGATCCAGGAAGAACTGTTGCTTCGCATGATGGATGCCATTCAGGCAGCCGGAACTCGCATGGCCCTTCCTTCCCAAGCCACCTACGTCGAGGGTCCGAGCATGAGGGCGGCGGAGTTCCCGTCGACTCGGTAGGGCAATCAGCGGCCGTTTGATATGGAGCGAGAATTCGTTGGTACAGGATCCACTCGGAACGGCAGCTTGAATGTGCGACTTATCTCCGGCCAGAATTCACGCAGCACATCGTTACCGATATCGAACGCGAAGCCGTACCCGACTCGCCGTGCGGTGTCCGCGGTATCGTGCTGGTTGCCTGGGTGATAGACGTTGCTCAACGCAGCAGAACTCGCGCTTCCCAACCACTCGGAATAGTTGAAGGTGCGGGCTCCGTCGTCGGTTTGAGCAACAAACAGGTGTGCAGCCGCGTGAATTACACGCTTCCCGACGCTGCCGCGGCCGAGGCGGTAGTATCGTGGGTCTTCGAAAAAGATCGCTGGATAGGCAAAATGCTTGAGAAATTCGGCAGTCACGGAATCTGCGAGATTTGCGCCATAGCGCCGGCCGTATCCCGCGGCGCCTTGCCCGAACATGCGGTCCCGGTTCGACGCGTGATCGAGTCCCGCGTTGAACGCCGTGCCGATCATGTTCACCGGGTCAGTGGATTCCTTAAGGAAAAGGCGGAACTTATCGGGGAGTTCAAACGAACAACGCCTAACGCCTGGCTTGTAACGGGTCGGGTGGACCGACTTTCGTTCAAGCGGGCGCGCAAATACTCCAACCGTCTTCTTAAGTGGGCCGTCATAATCGCTGATGTTCGGAAGCGAGGCCGGCTTAGGGCACGGCGCCGCAGCAGTCTTGAAAGTCTCATCCTGGAGGGAGTGTTGGGCTAGGAGGGATTGCGAAGGGGAAGTTGGCAATGCCTGGCAGAACGTGAAATTGGCGCCCGCAAGCACGATTAGCCACGGAAGCGCGACTGGACGTCTGTGCGCAACATCTGGCGGGACCAGCGGCGCTTTCAAGCCAACTCTTCCTTTCGGCGGCAGAAGGATCCATGCCGGCTGAATCTCCTTCTTCTCCAGAGAAGAGATGCATTCTTTTCGGCAAGCGATTTATTGTTTGGTCAGACCGATGCGCCCGCCGGGAACGTTTTTCGCCGGCTTTCAAGCGCGAAAAAAAAGTCATTTCAGGACACGCGAGGAGCGACAGGAATCTGCACGGTAATCCGGGCGCCTTGACCCAGTCGTGACACGATGGATAGCGTACCATTTACCGAGCGCACTCGTTCATTCATGCTGATCAACCCGAGCCCACCTTTGCCTTTGACTGCTTCCGCATCGAAGCCGACACCGTCGTCTTCGATAGTCAAAACCAGGCAGGTACCGCTCAGGGAAAGCGTGACCGAGACGTGTTTGGCCTCCGCATGCTTGGCTATATTTTGCAGACTCTCTTGTGCGACGCGATAGAGGCAGGAGCCTATCTCGCGCGGTATTGAGCCGGGCAGTGTTCCACCGTCGAATTCGACAGCAATGTCCTGCCGTTCGGAGAACTCTTCGCACAGGACCCGCATGGCGAACATCAGGCCCAAATCATCGACGACAGAAGGGTGCAACTGGTATGCGATAAAGCGAGTTTCTTCAGCCGCCTTTACCAGTCGGACCTGCAGCTCTTTCAGTTGCTTCTGCGCATCTTCGGGAGAGGGGAATGTGGCGGCAAGCGTGCCGATGTCAATAGCCAAGGCCGCCAGTTGCTGGCAGATTTGATCGTGCAACTCGCGCGAGACTCTGCGGCGTTCTTCCTCCTGAGCCGTGAGCAGGCTCGCTGCGAGAGCGCGGATTTCGTTGTGGGTTGCTTCGGCCGCCTTCTCCCTGCGTTTCTTTTCGCTAATATCCAGCATCAAGCCTATAAAGCGTTCAGGCTGATTGTGCCGGTCAAATAAGACGCGTCCCCAGGCGGAGATCCATCGTTCTTCGCCGTCATTGATCCCTATTGTGCGGTATTCGGTGGCATACTCACCGCGGCTCTCCGGCCGCATGGCATCGTCGACAATCTTCTGCACTCGGTCCCGGTCTTCGGGATGAACTCCTTTTCGGAAGGTCGCATCGTCCACCTCCGCATCGGGTGGCAATCCGAAATAACTCTTCGAGACATCAGACCAGATCAGTTTTCCGGTGCGTGGATCGAAGTCGAAGGTGCCCAGGCCAGTGCTATCGGCTGCCAGCCGCCATCGCTCCTCGCTCTGACGCAACGCATCCTCCATCCGCTTGCGCTCATCGAGAACATCGAAAAGTGCGACAAAAAAGTTCTTCTCCGGGCTGTAAACTGATATCAAGTACCATTGCCCCAACGAGTTTAAGAACACCTCGAACGTTTCGGCGATGCCGGTCGTTGCCACCCTGGCGTAGATCTCAAAGACGCCTGGATCCAGTTCGCGAATGCCGGGAATCACCTCGGTGACTCTCTTTCCGGTAACATCCTTCAGTCCCGTCAGGATATCGAACCTCTGGTTGACCATCAGATAGACAAAATCCGATCCTTCGCCGTTCTCGAAAAGCATCTTGCAATAAGCGACTCCTTCGCTCATGTGCTCGATCAACTCACGATTCAATAACTCGCTCCGATGCGATAATTCCTCCGCACGTTTGCGCTCGGTAAGGTCGATGATGAATGCGATGCCTAGCCTCCCCTCATCGGTATCTACATAGCTCAAGCTGACCTGGATCGGAAACCGGCTGCCGTCCTTTCGCCGGCCTTCTAGATCCAGACCGATGCCCATGGGCCGATTTTTCGGATTGGCAAAATAACCCTTCTGATGTTTGAGGTGACGATGTTTGAGATTCTCCGGAATCAACAGCTCTAACGGCTGGTATAGGAGTTCGTTCGGGTTATAACCGAACATCTTTAACGCCATGTTGTTGGCAAGAACCAGCCTGCCGTCCGCGTTGATCGCCAGAATCCCCTGAGCGGCGGATTCCAGGATGCTTCGAATGGTCGATTCGCCGAGCTGCAGCAATTTACCGCGTTTCGGCGCATCGCCCATGACGGTGGCTCCGTTCCGTACTAAACAGCAGGCTTAATTGTATGCAAAAACAGACTGCAAGTGACACCTTTGAATCGTTCGCCAGTACCTATTTACCGGCCTGTACATGGCTCAACAGAGGCCGATCCTGTCGCCAGGGAAAACGCCCTCAAATGGTTGATGCAGAAATCCAGGCTGAGATTTAGGAAGTCAGCGCTATCTCAATGACACGCCGGGACGTCCTCGAATTTACCGCTTGCAGCCAACGACGATAACCCCACCGCACAGTTCAGGATTTGCTGGTCCAAAGGATCGTTGCTCAACGAGTCCGGAGCGATGTAAGTAAGACTCTTTCGCAGCGCCAGGTATTTATCGCTGAGCGCTCGCATCTTGCTGAACTCGTTGCTGAGTAAAGCAAAAGCACTTCGATCGGAGTCGGTGACTATCGCCGCGGAGGTTAATGCACGCTTACTGTCCGCGGACCTTCGATAGCCCGCCACCCAGTCATCCGTGACTGGAAAGTTGCTCTGTACAGCATTTACGATCGCAACTCGCCACTCCCTGATCGCCGTCATCTCTTCAATACCCGCCCTCAAAAACTCCTTCGAAAATGCGGAAGGTGCTGGCTGATCTGTCTCTGGAGCGGTTACATTTGAGGCTGATAGAAGAAACGTGAGGATGATCTGTTTGTCTCGAAAGGTCACGGAACTACTCGTAAGGCGAGCCAAGGCCGTGATTTCGACATAGGACTTGCCATTGATTTGGATGACAGGAATCCGTCCAGGCTGACCACTGACACTTAACGTTTCGCTCTGCCTGGGAACCTGTGACAAAACCAGACTGGGAATAAACAGGCATGCAATTGCCGAAAGCGTTTGTCGGAACGGTGTCTTTCGCATGAGGTTACTCTCCATTTCTGTCCAAAGATCCGTATCTAGCTGCACGTTGGTGGCCCTAACGAATGGAGGACTCTGGGCGACTCCTTTCGTCGCATCGCTTACTGCGCCCATTAAAAGAGCCCCTTCCGGTTACCGTGACCTCTAAAAGGTTTTGAATCATCAACTATGGTGGGCACATCGTGGTTTCAGATGTTGAAACTTAAAATCGCCTTAGTGCAGAAGTGAGACGGACTGTAGAATGACTCGACATCAACTGGGTGAACATTTGACCGCAAGGCTTCATCAAGGGCGGCTCTCAAGGTCAGTTGTGGTAATGGCGGCGTTTTCCGTATCAGTCTGGGCGCAGGGTAGTCCTCCCGACCCCGGCGCCAAGCCCCACTTGGACATCACTGGCTTTGCAATGTTAGATACCGGCTACGATTTCAAGCAGAACGATCCGAACTGGTTTGACGTGGTGCGCCCGACTAAACTGCCCGTCTTTAAGGACCAATTTGGCAAAGACGGAAATTGGTATACGGGCGTGCGGCAGAGCAGGTTGAGCCTCACCGGCTATGTTCCAACACCGCTCGGCGAACTCAAGACAATCTTCGAATTTGAACTCTTTGGCACCGGCGTGGACGCCGGGCAGACAACTTTCCGCCTGCGGCACGCGTGGGGTCAACTGGGGAGATTCGGCGCAGGTCAATACTGGAGCACGTTCGTGGATACCGATGTGTTTCCGAACGAGCTCGAATACTGGGGCCCAAACGGCATTATTTGGTACCGAAACGTTCAGTTTCGCTTCACAGCGTGGTCGAAGGGCGACTCGAATTTGATGATTGCCGCTGAGCGTCCAGGGGCCAGCGCCGACCAGGGCGTCTACGCGAACCGCATTGAGCTCCAGGGCGTGAAGCCACGCAGTCCGATGCCGGACATTACCGGCCACTTCCGATTGGCCGGGAAAGGGGGTCACATTCAGATTGGGGGACTCTATCGCAGGATCCTGTGGGACGATTTGAATGCAACGGCGACCCGGGACCTTAGTGGTTCCGCGAATGCCTGGGGCGTCAGCGTAACCTCAAGCGTGAAGCTCTCCAAACACGTACTGCGTCTCTCGGCGGTCTACGGCGATGGAGTCCAGAACTACATGAACGATGCGCCTACCGATGTGGGGATCCAGAACAACTTCTCCAACACCAAGACGCCGATTTTGGGCAGAGCGCTTCCGGCCCTCGGACTAATGGGATTCCTGGATCTCAACTGGAGCGACAAGGTTACCAGCACCATCGGGTACTCGCGGCTCGATATCGATAACACCAATGGTCAGTCGGCAGATTCCTTCAAGTCTGGTCAATACGCCGTGACGAATATCCTCTTCTATCCAGTGAAAAACGTCATGCTTGGGCCGGAATTCCAGTGGGGCTACAGGGACAATAAGGGTGGTTGGCACGTCCCCGACTACCGTATTCAATTTTCGGCCAAATATAGCTTCTCGTTCAGAGCCGGGAGTTAGAAATGGCGCCCGACAGCATCAGGCTCACCTCCACGTTCGCCACACCTTTCGTAAGGGGTCTATTGGTTCGAGATCACCGTTACTCTCCGGAGGTGACTGTGTCCATTAGTGTTGCGGAACAACTTGAGAATTGCGAACGGCCTCATGAATTATTTTGAAGCCCGTTGGTGCGCAAGGCATCGAACCTCACCGAAGAACTAACCTCTGACCGCTTGTCAGACCGCGGAGCCCGCGAAAGGAAAGGAAAGGAAAGATCATGTCACAAGATAAATACAAAGTACCGCAGACTCGCCCCGGGCCAGGCGAATCTGATTCGTTAGGCAGCACGAGGGACGTTAGATCAGCGGAAATTCCACCTAATGCAGACAGGCGGACGTTCCTGATGCGGAGCGCTGTAGTCGGTGCGACCGCGGTGATCACCGGAACGAGTATTTCTGCTCAAGAGCGAACGCAGAGATCCGAGGCGCCGGCTCCGACTGTGCCACTCTCCGCCGACCTGAATGTCGTAAAGGAGGAAAAAGGGCCGGTGATGACGACGTTGGACGAGTTTTACAAGGTGGGGCCGGGCCCCTCAAGCTCGCACACAATCGGCCCCATGCGCATCACCTATGATTTCTACCAGCGCTGCACCAAGCTTCCGGCGGCTCAACTCGCGCAGGCAACCGGGCTCAAAGTTTACCTGTTCGGAAGTCTTAGCGCCACAGGCAAGGGCCACGGAACAGAGCGTGCCGCGCTCGCGGGGCTGGTAGGTCAGGAGCCGGCGACGGTAGATCCCGCGTTTCTCGACAAAATGCGCGACGAGCCGGATCAGATCTTCCCGGTGAAGCTTGGCGCCAAGACTCTTAACTTGACGCTCGAGGACATCATCTACGATGCTACCAAAGGCGACTTTCCGCACCCGAACACCATGACGGCCAAGCTCATGGCCGGCGACCAAGTGCTGCTTGAGCAGGAGTACTACTCGGTGGGCGGTGGATTCATCGAGTGGAA
>Ga0105238_10000278_pt1 | contig 56841 bp, 92 predicted proteins | sample KBSC34metaG_FD_81526 | JGI IMG/M metagenome (GOLD analysis project Ga0105238, IMG submission 81526) | Corn rhizosphere microbial communities from Kellogg Biological Station, Michigan, USA - KBS C3-4 metaG | ecosystem: Host-associated > Plants > Roots > Rhizosphere > Soil | place: Michigan, USA...
AGGGCTCTGGAGCGCATCACAAGGGAATATCGAGCCTGCTACCCGCAAGATACCGGAGGCATCTGCAAATTGCCGCAAACAATTATTGACGCTGAAGCCGCTCTCGCCGCTGCCGGGAAAGGGAATTAGAAATGCCGCAACACAAACCGGACGATCCATACAACTGCCTTTGCGCCGAATGTGTATATGCGTCTCTGAGGAGTATGGGTGGGCCTTGGGAAGCACGGCCAATCACAAAGAAGAAGTTCATGGAAAATCGGAGAGAAAAAACAGATGACACCCCTAAAAAATCAGCATAAGATTTCCCTCAGGGGGTCTTATGTTAAACAAAGCATTACGCTTAATGGCAATTCTAGCTGTTCTTGCCGCTTGCTCTTGGGGTGCGTGTCACTCAGCGCAAACCCGCAAACTTCAACAGTCAACCGATGGGCCAATGTGTTTACCGGGGCAAATCTGTCCGCAGAGGTAAGCGCATGACGGCGGTCTTAACGATCTGGGCCGCCGAATTCTTCCTTGAATCCGCAGGTTCAATTCTCACCTTCAAGCGTTCCCGGCTGCTCTCCGTAATCCTTGCCATCATTGCCCTCATGGATATTGTGACGTTCTTTTGCTTCCGCTTCTGGCCAGAGCACTATTGGCAGGCAACTTGGATTCGCCACGCTATCAGGAACATGCTTTTAGTCCTTCTGGGCTGCTCAGTCTGCGGGATGTTCGCGGAAAAGAATCGCATTCAGGCTGGCTTTACGGCTGGGGCAATATCCCTTTTCATGACCTCTCTGGTTTTCTGTATTGGAATGTCCGGCAAGACGCTAGGAAATAAGCTGCTGGAGGGCGAGATTGTGGCCTGCCTGATTCTGCTGGCCTACATCGCATTGGCTTGGATCGGGAGCGCGGGAAAGCTATCGGCAGATAACAAATGGACGGCGGCAGGCTTCATGGTGATGATCGGCAGTGATCTAGTATTCACGATCCTGTGGACGTTCTGGGATGGTGCAAGGCACTTTTACCCGATTGGGGCAATTTCAGCACAGGTGATTTGGATTTGTGGGCCGCTGAGAAAGATTAAGCTGCCTGAGTGCAGGGCTGATCTGGGAAAGAAGTTTGGAGAGATTCAGAAAGTGCGGGTGATGTGATGGCGAAAGAAATCAATACCGTTTGGCGTTTAATGCAGGTGCTGGCGACATTCAACCCAGAAATGCAAGTGATGATTGCTCCATTTGACGCGGAGAAAGCTGATGATATGGGCTGGATTGATAGAGTTGGCGCGGAGAAACATGAAGGCGAATGGTTCGCAGTAATTCACATTGCGGATTGAGCGCGTGACCGGGGGCTCGTCCCCCAGAACAGAAGAGGAAATTTATGATTCGCACCGATTACAGAAATTTAGCTATACCTGTCAGGTCGCATGATTGGTTGGCGTGGAATGATGGCGATGAGGAGTTTGGCCCGATAGGACACGGAGCCACTGAAGCAGAAGCCATTGCCGCACTGATGGAGAAGATTGGCGGCAACAGCGAGCCCACTTTGGCGCGTGAAGCACAGGGGCCGCTGCGTGATCCGCAAGAATGCAGCTATTGCGAGCACTGCGGAAAGCCTATTCGCCAGCAGAAATTCTTGAAACACTTCGCATGGGTGGCTGAAGGTGGCGATATGTTTTGCCGTACAAGCGAGGACAGAAAATCCCTGATCGGCCATCAACCGAAAGGCGAGTAACCTTTGCGGGGCTCGTCCCCCAGATAAGAGAGAAGAACAAACAATGAGCATGAGCCAAGAACAAGTTGCAGTGTTCCGCGAAGCGCTGGATAAGGCGCGGAAAGACTTAGAGGTTGCCGAGGAAAAGAAAACCGCTCTGGTAAATGAAGAATTGGAAGTGGGGCGGCAAGTATGGCACTTACAGCGTTTGATCGACGCGCTTGAAATTCAACTTGGCGAGAAAACCGAAGCGGAAGTGTTCAAGAGAAACAAGAAACGCAGCGCGTGATAGGGTGGGGCTCAGGGGCGACAATAGAATCTTAATTGACGCAATCAGCGAGGGAAAATGGCGAAGGACTTCTTGGTTGAAACTCGTAATCCAAAGGCATTAGACGATACGCTCATGCAAATTGGCGCTGTTCTGGTAGGCGGCCCGGACTACATCATGAAGGATGGCTTCTATGTGATGCGCGTGCTCGGCAATCCTGCATTTGTGAAGTTTGCCTGCGAAAATCAGGGGTACTGCAAGATCATCAAGGAACTTCCGGAACTGGTTTAGTGTTGGTGGGACTCAGGGGGAGCGATATAAAATTCAGATCGACGCAGCCAGCGAAGGAAAGAGGGTGATGTCTTGACATTACATTGGAATTTAAAGTTGGCAAAAAGAGCTATCAGATCGGAGACAAAAATATTGGCGGTTATTGCGTTCATCCTGATGGCACCTTTGTTGACGGCAAATGCCAAGATCACGCCGCAGCCAATGACGCCGATAGTTGGCTGGGCGCAAGGGTAATCGGCAAGTTTTTGGCTGGGGCTCAGGGGGAAGGGGGAAAATGAAGATTTACTGCTGCGGATGTCAAAAGGATGTTGATGCGCGCCTGACCAGCGGAGCAGAGATATATCCTCATCGGCCAGACCTTCACAGCCTGCCCTTTTGGAAATGTGATGGATGCAATAATCACGTTGGCTGCCATCACAAAACCAAAGATCGAACGCGGCCTCTGGGCAACATTCCAACAAAGGAATTGCGGGATGCGCGAAAGTACATTCACGCTCTGCTTGATCCACTCTGGAAAACGGGCAAGATCAAACGCGGCAAACTATATGCGCAACTAGTCGAGGCTTTGGGAATGAAGCATTACCATACTGGCGAAATTAGAACGATTGAAGAAGCTAGAAACGTATATCGCGCTGTAAAGCAAATTTCATTCCGCATCCCTGACAACCCAGCTCTGTAAAAACTTAGCTTGGCTTGGGTCTTCCTTGATTCGCTGAAAACGTCGCAGCACACTTGCCACTCTCAATTTACTTGTCAGGTTAACCGCTGCGTTCGCCGCTGCCAAAGTCTGAGGCCCAAACACTCCATCCTCTGTGAGTCCTAGAACGTGCTGCAAAAGTTTCACGGCTGAGTTTAAGCCTCGATTTACTGCCTGATCCATGAGTTTGTTGGCGAGTTCCTGACTGGTGATGTCATCAAATTTCCAGAATTCAGCGCGGTAGAAATCCTCTACTTCTTTATCGAGTTCCGGCCCTTCGCGCTGACCAGCGTCAATCAGTTTCCATCCCTGCCATTCAGGATGAAAGTTTCTGGCGATTCCGCGAAATGTTTCACCGCCTAAATCGGCAGAGTCATTTGCATGCTCTCCTTCGTGACGGAGAACTCCCGCGAGTGCTTCAAGAAAATCAGCCATTACTTATCCTTTGTGCGTTTGCCATTGCGAAGTATTGAGTCAATTTTGTTTTCTGTGGAAGAGATGCTTCCGAGTGCTTTTTCGTAGGCAGGTTGGCTCAGTGGAGGCACGCCAATTTTTAAACACCATGCCACATAGCCCCAATAAATTTCATCAGGGCTTCTCACGGGCGCACAGCTTTCGTGCAATTGAAGTGGACAACGACATGCCCACAATCAGCCCAATCAGGATGACCGGGAACGGCAATGCATTTTGTTATTTCTGTTCCGCGAACCTTGTCAATACAGGACGCGGGAATTGCTAGAGATGCTGGAAGAGGAGTTGTGGCCCTTGGGGAATGGGCGCATCCTACCGTGAAAAGCACAATCGCTAATCGCCAGCAGATGCGCCGGAAGCTTTTGGGGATATGCCCTTTCGCTGTTCGTAATCAGACCATAGCAGCGTGTGCTGATAAGCGAAAATCGCAATTTTGCGGTAGTACACAAGGGCAACGATTAAGTTTGCCCCGGTGAAGAGGTCGGATAGGTGGATGTGGTCAAACATGGTGGCGCGTTTCTCCTTGCAAATGTCCGTTTTCGGACATAAACTCGCGCCAGCGTTTTCGGCGTACTTACCCTACGCTGATGCGTTAGCTGGGGGCAGTTTCGGTCAAGGATTCTGCTCTCAGCGTGTTCACTTATTTGCTTTCTATAAGTGCGCACAAAAAACCTTATGAATTGCCGCTATTGTAGTCCATGTTCTCTGCTTTGCAACAAAACTTTTCTAGCGTTTCAGTGTCCAGCCCACATTCTAGCGAGTAGGGCCAAAAGAGCCAAAAAGATTGCCACAACCACACCGATAACCCATTGCCTGTTTCTCTGCTCTTGAGAACTTTGTGATTGTGCTCCGCCTTGCTGATACTGATTCTGTTCCACGGCGGCTAGCCTTTTATCGAGAGCGTTACGTGTTTCCGATACGGTAGCGGCTAATGTAGCAGCCGTAGCAGCAGCCTTTTCATTTGCCAGCGTCACATCGGCTTTCATGCTGGAAAGAACTGCATCAATTCTGCGGGATTCCGCAGTGGCTAAAGCGTCAACGCGAACAGATTCAGCTTTCGATAATCTCTGTTCGTATTCAGCCCGGACAATTCTTAATTCGCGCTCATATTCTTTCTGCAATAAGCGGGTGTCGTCTATGCGCCTGTTTTCCGCTGTCCTTAAATCATCCTGGCGTTTGGCTTCAGCCGCGACAAGACTCATTACATTTTTTGTGGGATCAATGACCGGAAGTCTGGGCTCTCTGTTCTTTTTGGCCATCTATTCCTGTTTGTTGGCGAAGTAAATTCTGTACTTCAGTCTTGTTTTTCCGTCCCCGTTCTTTTCCAACTCGAAGCGGAATTTTATTCCGTGCAAAATAAGCAGCAACAATACTGTGATCGGGAGATGCCCATAGTGCATTACGAAGTCAATAAACGTCACCCTTGCACTGCTTTTACTAACCGATTTTGGATGCACGGCTGGCCCACTGCGTAAACGTAGAAACTCTGATTGCTGAAATCCACAAGAGCGTTTTTCAGGTCAAACACTTTCGGCTGACCGGGAAGGACAGAGCCTACTTTGTAAACATCTGTTTCCGTGGCTTCTGCATAAATGTCGTAAGCCTGTACTGTCTGCTCATGGCCTGTGACTGTCCAAGTAAGCTGCGTCCCGTCAAGTTTGGCCGTGATTGAAACATCATTTTCTACGCCTGCAATCAGGTCATCGGATTCTTCCAAATCGTCCCATACTGCCTGAAGGTAGGGCAGGTTATGAGTCTTTGAAAACTCGGCATTCACACCAATTGTTTCCAGCAGCGTCATGCCCCCCATACCGTCCAAAGACTTGCCGTCTGACCATGCCCTGTTATGCGTTTTGGTTCCGTTAAACCTCGCCCAGAACGAGCCGATAGCGATTTTGTCAGGGCGCTTTGCAAACTCAGGCAGCATGTAATTCTTGAGGTAATTAGATCCTGACGGATTTGCCGATTCTGCTTGTGTCGGCAGCCAACTCATTGCGCCATCTGAGCCCGGAATGGTCAGTCCACCAGCCTGATAGAGAACAATCCAAGGATTGCCCCGTATTGCGGCTTTGATGGCCTGCCAGTCGAGCGGAACCCCTTTGAGTGTCCTGCCGAAGCCCCAGAAGCCTAAAAGCGGCCTGCCCTGATAGTGTTCGTAAGCTGGATGGTTGAAATACCTGTCCGAAACATGGTCGATGTACGCGATGAGGGCGTTTTGGTACTGATCTGGGGAAATCTTGTTTGATGGTGCCGTGAGACACTGCTGATCGAACGTTGCGTAAAACGTCTGATTATATCTTGGACATACGGTCGCAATCGTGTCCGTCACAAAATCATTGCCTGCGCCTTTGAAGTTCGCCCCGTAAAGATCGACCGTGTTGACATCGAATCCACGGCTGTCTGCCACCTGTCTTTCCAGCACGGCAGGATCGTTATTCAGGTACCCGGCTGCTGGGTGAGAGGTTCCATCGTAGACGTAAGCCTGCCAGAATTTGACGAGCTTTCCTTTCCAGTCAGGCGGCATGAGTTTTCGCAGAGAATCTTTGCAGATGTTCATTGGGGCTGCTGGGGTCAGGCCGTCATCCCTCAGATTCGAGTCCACAGGGTAAGGCTTGAGGCTCAAATCTTTGTGCGTTGTGCCAGTAAAAAGCTTGGGGAAATTCGCCTTGTTGTAGTTCGGAGAATTCGAGCAATTATGCGCCGTGAGAGACGCTAGGGGAACCGTGTTGATTTGGATATTAGGCATGATGGGACTTCGCTTTCTTTGGTTTCTTGGTGGGCGTTCCATCCACAGCGACGGTTATTTCACCGTGGCCTTTGCACGTAGGACAGGCTCTTACCCCGTGTCCGTGGCATTTGGGGCATTTCTGGGTTTTCTGAACTGGGGCCATAGGGGAACATGGTAATGCCTCTTAGCGATGGCCACTCAGCATCGCCATAAGCAAATAGATCATGTAGAAAGCGAGTCCAAGCCAGCCGACACGAACGCGGGGGAGGTAAGGCTCACCGAATGCGCCAATCAAAAAGCACACGAGCGCGGCAATAATCAAAAGTATGTTCATGGTGTTTCTCCTTTAGTGGCGAAAGTATGGCGATTGCGTTTTATGAAGAATGAGAGGATGATGCTGGGCTATGAAAACAGCCATTATTGCTTTACTTTTAACCGTTTCTTGCCTTGCGCAAAGCACAACCAAAAAGCCTGCTATGAAACCTCAGTCGGAATGCTCCGCTGCTCTCAAGGCTACATCTCAGGCCGTGGATTCTATGGCCTCTGAGCTTGCCAATGTTCGCGCTGAAAACGAAAAGCTCAAAAAAGAGGCTGCTGAAACAGCTAAGAAGTCTACTGATCTGCGCGATGCCGCCATGCAGGTTTATAACGAATCCGTACAGATTGGACAGGCATACAAAAAGGCGGTTGATGAGAATGCCGCACTTACAGAAAAATACAATAATCTTCTGATCGAAGCAAAGATGGAGCTTAGGCGCGCCGATGATAAGCTGGCCAGCGCAAATGCCCAATATGCCAGTCAGCAGAGATTCGCAAACGCTCTGGCCATTTACTCCCTGATGCCTAAGCCTCAACCCTACATGCTTCCGCTACCAGCGCCCCCGCAAAATCTCAATATCAACTGCACTAGCAACAGCTTGGGTAATACAACATATACAAATTGCCACTAGGGTATTCGGGCAATTAACGGCGTTATTCCTATTTTCCGATGCATACAAAATTGAAAGTGTAGGTCGTTCCGGCAACTGGAAGCCCTAAAAAGAAGAATGTCGCAGTCGTTGCATTTGTAGTCACGGCTGCCGATGCGGTGTTAGGCCCGTTACCATCTCCGCGTGACACTACACACACTGGCGCTGCTGTCCAAGTGCCATCATGGAAAGTTAGAGTAAATGAACCATTGGCGGCTTGCCCTGTACCGCTACTGGCTATACTGATTGTTCCTGATCCGTCCGTTCCTGAAACCGCTGAGCATGTTGCCGTTGTTCCAAAATTCGTGATTCCACTTACGTCGCCAACAACCAGCGCTGATGATTTGCAAACTAATCTACGAGCAGTAAAGTTTGTATAAAGGCTGTCATCACCCAGACGTGCTTCCAGTCCCGTTCCGTTTCTTTTGAGCGCAGCGGACAACGCTGAACGCGCTCCGCCGAAGGGGAGAATATTATCTCCAATGATTGTATGCCAGAGGGCTCCGCCATTCTGCAACCATCCCAAGGTGCTTACTGCATTCGCATCCGTTATGCCGCTTGAATCATTCGATTGCCCTATCGCAACAGAATTTCCGCAGCCAACCGTTAACCCTGCTGCGCTGGCTACATTGATCGTCGTAGAAGTTCCGCCCTGTTCTGAACTGAAAGGCCCGAACATACAATTGGAAACTCCATAGCCTCCATTTCCGGTAGCGCCTAGCCTGAAAGCGGTTCCCCCAGTAAGCCCATGGCATCCCAAAATCATGCCTTCGAGTATATTATCTGTGCCGTCCATCACATCAAACGCTGCAGTGTGACCGTTGCTTTCCAGATAAATCCGGTTGCCGTTTGGCCCCTGAGTATTAACTGAAGATTGGAAGCGTACAGGGAAATCCACATTGTTGGCGTAAATCTCAAATTTATTGTGATACACAGCCGAGGTGGAAGTGGTAGCCAAAAGCAGCATTCCAATCTGCCCTGAAGTCCATGCCGTTGCTGTAATGTAAATTTCCCCCTTTGCCCGCGTCTCTACTGTATTACCGCTATTTCTGAGCCTGATTGCTCCAAGCGCCGTGGTAGCGAGCTGAATTCCGATTTTAACTATTGGCTGCGTAACCGTGTTGATCTCGATTGCATAAGCGTTGCCTGTGTAGTTTATGAGCGTGCTGCCGATGTTTTCAGCGATGATTGCGCTTCTGTTTCCCAAGGTAATTGGCAGCGTAGTAGCGTAAGTTCCTTCCTGAATAAATTTCAATGTGTGATCGTCAGACAGGGTAATTGCTGTTGTCGCTGACGTTCCGGCATTCTGGTTAACCCATATTTCTCCTTTGGTAGCGCCTAAATCAGCATCAGCGGCGTTTACTTTAGCTGCCCAATCTGCTCCGGCGAACTGATCGGCAAGGCGGACATTTTCTAAAATCTTTACATTCGCAGTGGCCAGTGTTGCCGTGCCAGAGACAGTGATTCCAGAAGTGGATAAGGATGCAACCCCCGTTAGTGCTACGCTTGGCAAATTTACTGATGCCGTTCCCGAACTTCCAGAGTGAGCTACTGTGAACGTAGATGTCGGATTCGCTCCTGTTCCCAGAACATCTTGCAGCGTCCATTGATCTGTTGCGCTTGCTGCACCGTTCCAGTATTGCGCCTGAATCGACTCACTGAAGCTTGATTGATTAGCTCCGCCTGTCGCCGCTGTGGGCTGAGTGAGAGAAAAATTTCCAGCAACATTTGTTATGCCTAAAACTGCTGGGGTCGCTCCGGGGTTAATCCCATCTTCTGACCACTGCTGCACTCCAAGAGAGTTTTGCATTATCAGCTTGTATGCTGTGCCTGCATTAAGCCACACATCGGCCCTGCCAGCAGCATCGAGTACAACTGGGTTGGGATTCGGCGTGCTGCCTGTGGAATCGGTGAAAGTGGCGGCAGGCGTAGAAGTCCCAGCGGCGAAAGTAAAGAGCATTCCCCCGGCCAGCGGAAGACCTGAATTGTCAAGCCACTGCGCTTTGGTGAAAGGCGTTAATTCAACAGTCGGCATTTATTCTCCTGAGAAACACTGGTAAAACAGGTAATAAACAAGGCGAAGAAAACAATTTTAGTGATTTTCATGGATTTTTTGGGGTAGGCTGTCCGCTATGTGGGTATTTATAGTTGCATTATTGCTGGGCTGGGCAATCGGGTATGTTCATGCCATCGTGAATGCTGCTCGGCGACTACAGCGAGACGAAGGTAAAACATGGAAGAGAGCGATTCACGATGCTTTGCCCATTTCAAATAAACTTAATTAATCTCCCGCTGCTGCAACTTTTACCATCTTCCCCGTCGCTGGATCGTGCTTAAAGCCATATTTCTTTAGCGATTTCATCAGCAACGTTTCCATTTCTGCATTAGATTGTGGAACGCGAGGCACATCTGATTCACCTTCTGACATTACTGTGGCTTCTGATTGGGCAGGTGCTTTGGTGGATATGGCCTTTGGTTTAGCCTTTCCGCCCGGAGTCTGCCTATTGTGTTGTTCAATCCAATCATCAATTTCCTTTTGTGCCTGTTCATCCCCGCCTTGACGGTTTAGTTCGTCTTGCACTTTAAGAAGAAATTCATGCTCTCTGATACCCTTCAATAAATCTGGCTTAACCGGAACCTCTGGCGGTTGCTGAGACAGGGAACGCATCTCCGGACGAAGGTAGGTAGCATTTGGAAGCTTATAATCTGGCTGTGCCGGTGCTGAGGGCTTTGGCGTTGGTGCCGCATCCGCTGAAGCAGGTAATTGTCGTTCTGGGCCAAGAATGCGCCGTGGCGTTACTGTTGTCGCATCCTGTATTTGCTTTCCTGAAAGACGATATGGAGAAGACGGAATTTCAGTAGCTTCACCAGATACCGGCCCTGATGCGGTTGCTTCCACGGGTGGTTTGGTAACTTCTGCAACCTTTCCCGCCATTCGCATTAGGTGAGCCAGTCGCGGAGAAATCAGGCCCACAACATCAGGATCAAGCGAACCTGAAACCGAGGTCGCTACTTTATTCATTGCCGACTTTGCAGCAGATTCAAACAGAGCGCGAGGTAAACCGGATGCAGCAGAGAATCCGCCCGCAAGATTTCCTAAGTCGCCCGCGAATTGCTGCTGCTCTTCATTACCGCCAGCCATTGCAGTACCCGCTTGTGCCGCCTTGCCCCCAACATATCCTCCAGCCATAGCCCTTGCCGCCATCAAAGGATTGGCCGCTATTACTTCTGGCATGATTGGAAGAGCTGTTACCATTGCGCCCGAAATAGCCTTATGACCGCCTTTGGCAATATCCCCTCTTGTGATGTCGCCAGCGCCTTCTAGCATCTGTCCTGGCCCTTGCGTAACGTAAGCCTTACCTGCTGTTTTTGCGCCGCGCCCAAGCCCCTGCATGAGCATTTCGCCAGGACTGCCTCCCAATGTTGGCCCTGCCTGTTCTCCGGATTTGAGCGGCTGAGGTACGTCATCCTCGCTGGGGACTATTCCCAGCCTTTCCCAGACAGATTTAGACTTTGCAGAATCGCTACCTTTCCGCGCTTGCTCCGCTAATGCAGCATAGTCGATGCCTTGCGCGTCAGGTGCAACTTGCTGTCTAGCCTGTTCCGCGAGTGCTGCGTAATCTATTTTCTGGCTGCTCATTTGATATGGGCTAACTTCTTGAACGCATCGGCTTGCTCTTGGGTGTCAAATGGATGCTTGGAGCCATCTGGAGCCGTGACAATAATCTTCCCGCTTGCCTGTCCCGCTCCCTGATCTACAGCGGTCATTTTTGCGCGTGCATTGGCTACAATCTTGCGATGTTCGCCGGGATCATCCGTATTTAAAAGTCCTTGCCTTGCATCTTCTAAAGCCGCCTGCTTTGTTTTAAGTTTCGTGTCAACTTCGGAAACAAGAGCACGGATTTCTTTTCTCTGCTCTGGAGTAATGCTGTTTGCCTTGGAAGGATCAAGGCTCCATTGATTGATAGAAGCTTTCAGTGTTTCCCACTTTGAACGTCCACCGACGATGCGCCCGATTTCGGCCTCATTCATCCTCAGCCCGGAACCTGCCCCGCCTGCCATAACAGAGAGCAATTCAGGAGCAATTAACGCATCTGCCTGTGGGGTGTTTTGGGCAAGCGCATCCTGCAATCTTCCCATTCTGGAAATTGCTTGATCTACTGGAGCAGCAACCTTTTCGAGTTGGCCAGAATTAAATTGATAACTCTTATCGCCTCTGGCCGTTCCTTTTGCTGCTGCTGCTTGTGCTTGGGCCGCTGCCCTGGCTGCATTGGCTGTTTCCTGCTGGGCTTTTACGCCTTGGGCTTGTTCGACCTGCTGTAAAAGCTTATCGGCACGGTCAAAGTCCTCTTTCTTGGCTCCTGGCTGAAGTTGTGCCCAGTCGGGAGGCGGTTGACCGGGATTCAATACATTCCAGCGTGCAGCGAGTCCGTTATTAAGCTGTGGAATTACAGGCGGAGCAAGAGGCCCAGATTTGCTAACAGCGGCATCGGCAGCGGTCTTACGTGCCTGTGCTGCCATCTCTTCAGCTTGCACCTTACGTTCTTCAAATGCTTGGGCTACCTGCTTTGCATGACCTTGTACCGTGGCCCCGATAAATTTAAATTGCTCATCGCCCGGATACTGCTGAGGCATTTGCGAAACATCAACATTCTGCTTTTGGAGTGCCTGAAGTTGCTGCTGATAAACTGCTGGCTTTTGGTCTGGGGGTGCCTTATCAACCGCGTCATGCGCTCCCAGCATCAAATCGGCCTGCTGCTGAGCTATTGCGCCTTGCTTTGTTACTAAATCAGCAACTTTGGCCTTTACGTCAAGCGCGTGCTGCTTGAGGGCCAATATGGTATTTGGCATTACGCCAGAATCGGGAGCGTCTTGGATTACCTTATCAATATCGCCCTTGTTTTTTACCATCAATTGCCCAAGGGTCTGTTGGTCTTTTTGCGCCTGCTGGGCTTGCTGGAGCTGAATAGCTCCCATTTGCTGCTGCTGTACCTGCCCTTTAATGGCCAGTGCCTTGGCATACTGATCCATCGGATTTTCAGGCTGTATAAGCTGCGGATTGTGGTAACCACCAAAAGACGAACCCATTTATGCACCTCCGCCAAGCAATTGAAAAAGGCTCATTGCCCCACCAAGATTGTTCGCCATGTTTCCATAAGCATTGGCCTGATTGATGTAACCCGAACCTCTGGCATTCGCTGCATTTTGCAAATCAACTCCTTGTTGCCCTGCCGATCCCATAAGAATATTTCCGGAACTATTAGCAAAGTTCTGTCCTGCTCCGCTCAATTGATTGGCCGAAACTTGCCCCTGTCCGGACATTGAAGCCAATCGGTTATAGAGATTGGTTTGGTCGTTGGTGAAAGTGTTGTAATTCGTCTGGTAATTCTGGAGCGCGCGATTGTAGACATTTGAATATTCTCCAGATGCCGAGTTTTGCGCATAATCATTGATGGCTTTGGCGGTTCCGCCTGTTAATAGTCCACCTCTTGCAGCCGCCGAAGCCTCAAGAGCTTTTTGCCCCTGCTGAAGTCGAAATTGATAGCCCGGATCATTCTGCTCAGTAACAGCAGTAGGGCTGGAAAATGTCTGGCCCCATCCTTGCGCAAGAGAACCAAATCCTCCACCGCCTGGAGCTGATACATCCGGCCCTGTCCCTCCGTCTGTCCTTGCTACCGTTCCGGGCGCTCCAGAGGCGTTTTGAGCAACACTGCCGATATTTCCCATGCCTCCTGTTCCAAATGGCGACGGATCGCCCAACATCTGACCAGAAGTGGTCGAACCGATACTTCCAATCCCGTTTGGAAATGGGTTTACATCTGGAGTTACTCCTGTTGGTTGTCCATTCGGCCCAAGCTGCAACATTCCAGCAGCCCCGCCCTGTGTTCCCGGTGACGCGATTGTAGGATTCATCTGAAATTGCGTTCCACCTGCTCCGCCAGAACTGGCCGCAGCTACTCCATAGGGGCTGACTTGGTTGGTTGATCCCCCAAAAGCATTTTGCCCCGGCTGTAACATGCTCGAGTTTTGCGGCATCGCATTGCGTACCGTACCGTTCGGCCCTCCCCCTCGCAGTGCTCTCAGTTGATTCAATGAATTAAGATCAACCCCGCCACCATTCAATGTTTGTCCAGAAGAGGCAGGCGGAGCATTCGGATTGATGACTCCCGGCGGCAGTCCTTGGGCTGGGTTTAATCCCATGAGATAACTCAATCTGGAATTAGCCGCTGACCCAGAATTGAGCCACGGAGCCATAAGATTGAGTGAATTGCCATACTGCTGTTTCTGAAAGGCAAGGGATTCATCGGCTGCCTGCTTCTGAAGATCAGCGGCATGGGTAGAAGCATTGGCTTCGACTGTGGCAGCCTTATTTGCTTGACTCGCGCCGAAAATACCGCTGAATATTGATCCAATTACGCCCATTAGAGTTCCTTTGGTCTGCTTATTCCAAGCATTACCTGATCGTGCAATATGCCGCCCTTGAGCAAACTTTGTTCATTCACGCCGAACTGCGTCATTCCGCAATCGACCGCGTACTTTATGACCACACGGTTAAATTCTGGAATTTCGGCAATCAATCGACGGCATGGAGTGTTTTGCCAGAGCCATTGCACGAATTGTTTAGTGATTTCGCGTGACATTTTTCCTCTGGTTTCAGGAAGCAAGCACGGATGAGCTTTCCAGCAGATTTTGTTATCAGGGATTAATGCGAATAGCCCTAACGGCTTGTCTTCTTTCGCCAGCACATACCAAATTTCTTCACTCTGGATCGGTTCCCAAAACTCAGGACGCGGGGAAAAGTCATCTGCAATTAATGGATAAATTTCAGGATGCGTGATGATGCTTTTTATCAGCGCATAATCCGTGATGCGCTCAAAGGTCAAACAGTAGTTCCTATTAGATTGATTACGGCATTCTGAGCATCAATCGCCGCCTGATGCTGCGCTTGGCAGGTTGCTGCTGCGGCAGAAAGAGCGGCTGCACGCTTGGTATCATCGGCAGCAACTTCCACGGCCATGGTTAAAGGGTAATCGGTTGACGGGTCAGCATCGCATCGAATAGTCACTGCTATTTGCCCACCCGAAAGGGCTTCATATTTAACAATTTTGGTTACGTGTGTCATCCCTGAATAAACCCTCTTCCGCCAGTTCCTCCCGGAGTCGTTCCACCTGAAAATCCGCCACCTGTTGAAGCCGCGCCGCTGGTCGTAATCTTTCCAAAGTTAACTCTGCCGTCTGAGGCTGTCTGATTTGGGGCAGATGTGCTGAATTGATAAGTAACCGCCCCCCCGGAAAAAGTTGGATCATCGGCAAATACAAAAAATGTTCCGGTTACACCGGGATCGACTGAGCCAGAGTTGTAACTGATTGTCCCTGTTCCAAATTGTGCTGAAGAAGCTGCAACGCTTATGATCGTTGCCCCGCCGCCTGCATTTGAAAGCACGGTGGAAGATGTTGGAGTGCTGGAAACATTTAACGCAGTAGATCGGGTTGAATTGGCCAGCCTGTTATTAGTGTCAAGTGCTATTTGGCCACGTTTCCCGCCGCTGAGAGGATTGCCAGTCCCATCAGTAAGTAAATCAGTGCTGGTGTTTACCACATTGGCAAGCGAGTTTAATTGCCCGTCAGCGTTAACATTTTGAACTGTGGTGCCTATGCCCTCTGTGCGTCCTTGAATTACTACGTTTGCGCTGATTTGCCCAATCCGGCTGACCACATTCGTCAAGGTTCCTAGTTTTTGATCCCATTCCTGCAATTTCTTCAGAAAATCACGCGATGGATTGCCTTTGTCATCGACTAATGGAGCGCGGCTGGAGCCAAACGTAGGAATGTACGGTTTTAAAACCCCCGCAGGAGTAACAGTACCTGGTGGTGGTGTAACTGGTAACGGAGTCGTAACCGTTCCTACCGTGCCAGAATCAACAGTGAAAGCCACGCTGAATGTCTGGGGAGCCATGTGGCTTTGCAAGCTGGGCATTCCTTGTGCCTCAAGATACAGCGTGTAAGTTCCGCTCAATGTGATGGCAGGGAATGATGTCAGATCGAATTGCCTAGGCGCGCCGGGAGGAATTGAGGCTAATTGTGTTGCCGTGATCCCATCATTTGTACCCCAGAGGTTGTAACTTCTTACCGTGTTTTCATTTCCGGAAACTGTGAAGGTTCCAAGATTCCCACTTATGGAAAAATTTACTGCAACATCTGTCCTGATACCGCACTGAATTGGTGTGCCTTCTTGGAAATCGTCGCCTGTGACCGTGGCAACATAATCAAGTCGTTTCCCCGAAGCAACGTAATTCCGGTTTACTGTCCAAGTATCGAGCCACGTCTGACCATGCTGCTGATCGAGATATTTTCCCAGCGACCATGACGCAGACCTTGTAAGCGTTCCGTTGAATCCTTTCCAGGCGCTGCTCATGCAAATCTTGCTCTGATTACTCGTACAGGCAGGTAAAAAGCTTGATGTCAGATAAGAAGAACCAGAAACAGGACTCCCCTGAGTATCAGCATTGGTATTCAACCACGCCAAAGCGCCATCTGATTGAGTAACACCAAATCCACCAGCCTGATACTGAATTAAAAGCGGGTTGGCGTGTGGAGTGACGGCAGTTCGTACCGCGTTCCAATCGACGCTTGCCCCATCTCGCGCAATCTTTCCTACAACATCCCAAAGCAAGACCATTGGGCGAGGAACGCCGGCAACCGTATGAGTTTCATAATTCGGATCAGCGGCATAACGATCCATTAAATGATTAATGGCGGTTATGATTGCGGACTGGTAATTGATTGGAGCGAATCCGTTATCGGCAAAATACTGCTCATCAATCATCACCATGTACTTGATTCCGGCTGCTGCACAAGCCACGGCTATTTTGTCAACCGTGTTATCGTTGCAGACTGTTGCTAAAGTGGGGCTGTACCAATCAGGAATAAGAACGTCATAACCACGTGCCGCCAAATCTACCGCTATGGCCGTCATGTCTGCCTGATTCTGGTTACTGAATCCGATATTCGGATGTGAACTTAACCCCCACCATGCCTGCAAGTAACAAGATATTCTGCCCGTCCATCCCGGCGGCATCAGAGTCCGCAGAGATTCTTTGCTGATGACCATTGGAGCAGCAGCATTTTCGCTGTCATCCACGATGGTAGAATCGACCGCTGAAATTACGCCGTCATGGTTCGTGCTGCCAGTAAACAGTGTTGGGGCCAACCCCTTGCCATAATTAGGGCTGGATGAAACATTGTGCTGAGTGAAACTGGCTACTGTGCGGGTGATTGGCATTTAATTCTGAACAAATTCGATTGTGGCCTGCTTGAACGTGCTTGTGGTCGTGGTCGCCGCACTCTTGTAACTAACGCTCAAGATATTGCTGGCCGTTGTCGTGTTGAAAGTGCTCATCGACGGCATAATGATTGCTGGTGTCTGAGCTGCCACGATTCCAGTAAGCCCATTGCTATCGAGGGATAGCGTGATAAACCCTGTACCGGATGCTCCCCCGGTGCGTACCGTGAAATCAATCACAACCTTGAACGGAATACTTGTCCCGGTTGTTCCGGCCACTCCCGTAACAGGCGTAGCAATCGCGGTATCTGCTGTCGTTCCATTCGTCCCCATCCGGATCGTGAAAGTACTTGTATTGGCTGCCGTGGTCGTACAGGTTCCGGTCAGCGTCATGCGGATATGCGTTCCCGCGATGAGACGATTTGCTGCAAGTGCAGGAGTTTTTACGATGATCGTTTCTGTAGTATTGATAGCGGCTGAGTCCGCTACGATGTCAGCCTGCCCCAGCTTGTTTGTAGATTGATTGAATATTACTGAAGATCCTACGATATGTTGGGTTGGCAGGATAATCGTGTTGGTCGTTTTACCGCTGTTGTCTGTGATTTGCGTGACATCGTTCGACTGCCCGGTTATCAGCATGTTCCCGTTGCCGATGGTCTTGCCCACTCCGGAGGCAATCTTTACACCCGTTGAACCCGTTCCCATTTCCGAACTGAAGTCAATGCGGTTATTTCCGACTCCATAGCCGTTCGTGGAATTTCCCAGATCGAGACAAACAGGAGCAACACTTCCACCTCCGCCCTGTAAGCACAATATATTGCTGAGAATGTTGTCTGTGCCGTCAGCCATCTGGATGCAGGCGCTTTCGCCGTTGCATTTGATACCGCTAAGCAGGTTCGCATTCGGCCCCTGATTATTTACTAGAGAGTTCATGCGAATACAGATGTCCATTTGCTCACACTGGATATCGTTAAGTTCATTGTGATATGGAGATGCTGTCGCGTTGTCTGACTGAATCAGGATTCCAATTTGCCCGACCGTGCGCGTTGGAGCTTCAAGATAAACCTGCTTTATATGTACGCGTGTCTCTGAAACGTTCGTCGTACTGCTGATTTTGATGGCTCCGAGGGGAGCGGCAGAGTTGAGGTCGATACCGCAGCCTTTGACCATAGCGCGAGTAACGGATGCGATGTTGATTAAAAATGCCGACCCGGTATAGACGATCACCGTTCCCGAATCTTCGCAAACAATGCCAGAATCGTTGCCAAGGGTGATGCTCACTGTACCGATATTGAAAAATCCCTGATGCGTGAATTTGAGAACCTGGCTATCGAGCAGGGTGAATCCAGCAGCACAAGCAGAGCCTCCGGCAATACCATCCATGTTGATGGTTCCACCCGCTCCAGCAGCGGTGCTTGCAGCAGCTACCTTGGCGCACCAATCAGCGCCAGCAAAGGCAGCGGCAAATCTGGTATTGCTTAGTGTTTTGGGATTGATGTCGCCATTTGATGCGAGAACGATGTTTCCTATTCCGGTAGTTCCGTCAGTTAAATCGCTCGCTTGCGCTGTCGTGACCGCAGTAGTAAGCCCTTTGGCGTTGATCGTGCTTTTCAATCCAGTTCCTGGGGTTGCTACCGTTGCCAAGGTAGTGGCACAACCAACGGATGTAACATCTCCCGTCAAAGCTGGCTCTTGAGCGCATGATCCTACGCCCGAAAGATCCGTGAATGCAGGCTGGGACGAGGTAAATAATCCAGTCGTGGAATCATAACTGAGGAGCCAATTAGAGGCCACGGCAGTCTTTGTCACAGCCAGTTGCGGCAAACTGGTCAAATCAGTGTAATCAGGCTGCGTCTGGGTAAATAATCCTGTTACTGAGCTGTAGGAATTGAGCCACTTATGAGTTGCATTCGCCAGCGTTGCGGGGAGTGTTGGAGTTCCTGTAATGTCTGTATATGCAGGCTGACTTGCTGTAAATAACCCCGTGGTCGAATCGTAGCTTCTGAGCCAATTTGAAGCGACTGCCGTTTTGGTAATTGCCAGTTGTGGGACTCCGCTCAATTCTCCGTAGGCAATCTGCTTTCTCAGGAAATTTCCGCTTGCGTCTATACCTGTCAAATATTGATTGCTTACTGCTGCGTTTGTAGCCAGCTTGCAATCTGACGCTAAAGTCCCTGCATTATCGGTGCACACCAATGCACCAAGCACGTTCAATATTGTGCGCTGCGTAATCGCTATGCTTGCATTTTGGATCGTGGCATACCCACCTCCGCCACCTGATGCGCAACCCGTTCCTGTACAGGTTCCATTGATAACCACATCGCCAAAAGTGGTAGTGAGCGTGAAAGTGTTTAGTCCTGTGAACGTGTTGTTTGTATCCAAGGCGGGAAAAGTATGGCTCTGCCCGAATGCACAAATTGACAATAGAACGATAAGAAAAACACACTTCAAGACCTTACTCGTAGGCATATATTTCAAGCACCCTTATAGTGTATAAATAGGTTATGTTTTATAAACATGGACATGCCAAACGAGCTAGCAGAACGGTTGAATACAAAGCTTGGGAGAATATGATTTCTCGCTGCCATACTAATCAGGCCATATATGCCAGCTATAGGATGAAGGGAATAGTTGTTTGCGAAAAGTGGCGCAATTCTTTCTCTGAATTCCTTGCTGACATGGGCCCGCGTCCATCTCCTCGTCATTCTGTTGATCGCATTAACAACGACGGCAACTATGAACCGGGAAACTGCCGCTGGGCCACGGGAACCGAACAAATGCTTAATGGAAGATGGAAGGACTACCGTAAACCAATATGCAACGTTGAGGGATGCACCGGAATTGGAAATAGAAAAGGTCTTTGCAATAAGCATTATCTGAGAATTTGGTATAAAGCCCATCATCCTCCTACGCACTCTTAGAAACAGTTTTTATGAGTCTTTCACTCGGCTTATAGTCAGGATCAGCATTGAGATACGCGTCCACAACGCGCCAAGGAATCGGGTCAGAGGTTTGAATTTCATAAACTCGGTCGCGTGATCGCCCCAAACGCCGCCAGATGGCCCTTTTTCTGAAGTTCCCCATGGCCCCGGCGCTGAGGTCGTATTGATTTGACCAAGTATGCCCACCATCATCTGACCACCGCAGCGAGATGACAGGCTCACGGGTTACTAGCCCTTGATTGTCGGATTGCAGCAGTCCGCCAAGAGTCACCGAAAGCCTGTAATTAATCGTTCCCGTAATGCTCACCATTTCGGTAAAAATTGGATAAGTAGCATTGAAAGCTACGGAATTTGTGCTTAAAACCCCGGTATTAGAGATAACTACCTGCCATGATGCCGTGTGCGAGCTGTCAGTCATGAACAGTGTTTGCGCTACTCCAATGGCTCCCGCAGTTGTTTGAAGCGTTCCGTTATCGTTCATGGTCAGTGACCACAGGGAAGCGTTAGGAGCAGCAAGAATGATCGTTGTCGGAATCGTCTGACTAACAATAGGAATGTTTGAGCCTACTCCGCTTTCAATATCCACCTGTAGAGATATGTGCTGTTGCCATTCCTGCTCTTTGGAAATATGTGGAGCGCGTCTCAGCCTTTGGATTGGCATTCCGAAGTCATCGGCAAAAAGCCAGCCACCGGCCCCGTCTGAGACTGGTATTGCCATTTGGTAAATGTTTCCAGAGTCCCAATCACCCACCAGATGTTTACCGAAGGCGTAAGTGTGGCAATTACTTCTGTGGGCATAATGCACTCCATTTTCTAAATGATCGCGTTCATGCCACATGCTTGTGGCAACATCAAAAACCCAAGTCGCGCCTCTACCGGAATTAGCGGAAGGGAAAAGCACAACCCAAAACGCATGGCCCTGATCCTGATAAGCGTAAGAAATAGCATCTGAAATTGTTGGATAGCCTTGCCATGCATACTCAATGGCGTGATTTGTTACTCTGATCGGTGTGTAGCCTTGGGCTTTCCAGCCAATTCCTCCGCCATGCTCATTCGCGCCAATCCAGAATGAAGTGTTATCGAGTTTCGTATTACCGAAAACCGCGCCAGATCCCTGCTCGGCAAAAGCTCCATTAATAGGCAGAAAAGGAGTATTGGGATCGCCTGTATTGGCGTAAACTATGCTCTGTTTTGCCCCAAACAGGCAGATTTCCCGATGATCTACATGCATTGAGAGCACGTTATCGGCAAAAAAGCTTACCTGTTCAACATCTGCAAGGCTCCAAGCCGTCGCATCGAGCAAGGTAGAGAATTGGAAAACATCTGAATTATCTTTCAGCGCCAGATAGTAGCCATCTGAGTAAGCCACAATGCGCGGGCTGACCATGTTGAGCGGCTGAATAAAAGCATTGTCCGCAAGTGTGAGAGCGTACCCAATTCCCCCGGAGGCAATGAGAATGTGTAGCGGGCCTCCTGTAATTGAGGCCATAAGGCCATCATTCGCCACTGCCCCCCGGGTTACAAAAGTTTTATCGCTAAAAATTTCAAAGAAAGTAGAGCCTGCCACGGCGAACGTGCGCCCGTTAATCGTGAACAGGCCCCTTAACGGTGAATCTGGCAACTGGGAAAACACCGTCAAGCCCGGAGTCGGATATAGCGCAAAGCCTGATTTACCTTGCTGGCTTTCGATTGACTCAAGGTACCAATTGCGCGTGACTTGACAATCGGCGTTAACCGACTGCGAAGAATAAGATGGGCCACAAAACGCGAATCTAGCGATGGTGCACCTTCATCCTATTAGCCAGTTGAATCTTCTGCCTCTTGAATTAATTGCGGGATCAACGCGGGAAATTACATCCTCACTGTTCAATGATTTAATGGCTCCCTTGCTTGCCAGAGCTTGCGCTAAAACTTCCGGCCTGACACTCGCACCAAACTCAGGAGCCAAATCAACTGCCAAGTTGTAACGAAGTGCCTTGAAATATCCGGGCGGAAATACCAAATCAGTGGCTAGCGTTGCGGCCTGCGTAAGTGCTGCCCATGTTCCTAAAATCGTTTGATTAGCGACTGAAGGGATAGGGAAATAACTCAGCGTTCTCAACGGAAAGCCGCCATCGTCATAAACGCCTTGCGGGATCGTGGTTGGAATGCTCTTAACTGGGATTGCCTGCCACTCCGTATCCGTAAACATCTGTATTGGTAACTCAAGCGGCTGAGCAGGGTTATTCAGAATCACCATGGAGATGTATTCGATCCGGGCAGGACGTGTCATATTGAAAGTTCCGCCAGTTCCACAGGTGTAATTCTGAGTTCCCGGAACTAGCGTAAAAGTGTTTCTGTTGAGCGTGAAGAGCGCGAGATGTTCAATTCCCCATGCTTCAACCATCTGGTTAAAAATCACCAGCGAGTCTGCTGCTTCCGCCGCTGAAGGCGTTTCCCCTGAAGCTAAAACGCCTATCAAGCGGAGTGAACTGCTAATGAGGTCAATCGTTTTCATTCAGTTATTTGTGTTTGGGTGGACGGCCACGGCGGGGAGCGTCAGGATTGAATTCGCCTTCAGATTCTTCTCCTTCGGCGGGTTCAAGTTCTGCTGCTGCTTCGGCTTTTTCTTCGGCTTTCTGTTCTGCCTTTAGTTCGGCCTTGGTCTGAGGGGCAGGCGTGTTGAAATTCGGACTGTCAATCCATTCTTTGCCGAGTTCTTTTTCTTCGGCTTCGCTGTGAACTACTTTGTGGGCTTCTGTGGGGTGATATTTTGCTTTCGGATACATGCGTTCTCCTATGACCATTGCAGTTCAATTTCGCCTGCGGTTGTTCCTGCCGTTACGACTTGCAACCCGTAAGAAAATGGCATCGGACGGGTTAACAGTTGACTTCCCACTGCTGGAATAGTCATTGCAGTTGATCCAATCAGCGGGGTAAAAGTTCCTTGAGTTAAACTGGGGCCATCATTGATTTGCAGAGTCCATGAGGTTCCGGCATTAGCAATAACAATCTGCTCCAGAACCCCGGCCCCGGTCTTGATTTGCGTTGTCGCTTTGTTTGCGATTGTGGTGACTGGCATTAGATGACTCTTTCCACCACTACCGAATAAGCAACTGCGCCTGCACCAGCCGAAGCCGCTACTAGATTTGCGGCAATCGCCGTCGCACCAGTTGAGCGAATCAGGGAAGACGCGCCCTCAATTGCTCCAGCGGTCATGGTCGAATTGGTTGAGATGGTGAAAGTTCTCGCGCCTTGGTCATCAGTGAACGTGATCGCTATCGCCCAAGAAGTTGCGACCGTGATTGTTGTCGTCACCACTCCGTAGACGCTTACGCGATACGTCCCCGCCGTGTGGCCTGCGGGAACGACTGTTACGGCAGCGTTAAAGCTGCCAAAAGCCAGAGCAGCGTTGTTAATTGATGTTCCGATAATGGGTGTAGTGTTGGCGAAATTGGCATTGATCGCATTCATTGCATCCGCATCAAATGCGCCCTGCCTGAAGAGTGCTGGTTGTCCCGGCATTTAACTGCCTCCTTTGAAAATATTGGGCTGGTAATCCGCCAGCCCTCGGAAGCGAGTTAAGCGAGCCGCGATGGATGCCATTTGCCAGAACCTTGGTCAAAAACGAATGTGACCGAAGATGCAGCAGTGGTTGCCGTGCCAGCAACAGCGATGTTGCCGGTAGCGTCCCAAGTTAGACCAGCGCCGGAGCCGTCAAAGACAATGGTGATGCCGTTGCCTTCAATGTATCCAGCGGGAGCGGTGAGAGTTTTCAGAATTACAGTTCCTGTGGTATGGAATAGCGGGCCTGTTGCCACAATGGTATTCGCCATAGTGACGGGAGCAGACCATCCATAACCAGAACCGCTGGGGCTTGCGTCCTGTTGTGCTTTAACGGCAGGAACAATCGGGCCAAAATCGGTAGGCAATCCCGCCAAAACCGGACACGATGCTCCGTGAGCCGAAGCTGGAGTTCCAGCAATTCCGCGCTGGACAGGAACCACCAAGCCGTTTGGAGGCCCAGTTACCAGCATTGCTTCTGTTTCCACAAACAGATAAGTAATGCCGACTCCAGTTGTGTTGTTAGGGCCAGTGATGCCCGTTACGCTTGCAACCGCGATGTTGGTGTCAGCCGCGCCGCAAGCAGCAGAGAGTGTAGTTGCATTAAAAGCCATTTCATTTCTCCTTTAGCTTGAGGCTTACGAGCAAACCCTACAGGCAAGCTCTTTGTAGAGCGTGACCCATCCGTACAGAACGTCAATGCGGGTTGGGAAACGATCAGTGTTGATGTCATAGGCGCGCACAAGACGGATTGAGATACCGAGCTGTTTATCGGCAACGCGAGCCGCCATATCAACGCCACCCGGAAGCGGCAGATCAGCGCAGCCCAAAGCAAAAGCATCTTTGTGGAATGCCAAGCCCTGAGGCGATGAAGTTGAAGCCGCTCCCAGTACGTTGATGGTTGCGCCGTTTGTAATAGCGGTGATTGGGCCAGTCTGCCCTGTGACGTTCTGGAATGGGCCTGAGAACACAACCGGATTGCCAACGGTAATATTCATTACGCCGCCGCCAGAGGTCGTGGTATCAGCCGCGACAACAAACTGACGGAGAGCGCCGGTCGAAGCCTTGGACTGAGGGTTGACCGCATAAACGCCAGTCGCTCCAGAGCCAATAGTGAAGATGTTGCCAGCTTTCAGGACCGGAGTGCTGTTCGTCCAGTTGCCGGTAACAAATGTGGAAGTGGTTGAGCCTGCCAGAGTGAACGTAGGAGCAAGAATTCCCAAAACGCTCGTAGAGTTAACCGCGCAGTTCTGATCCATTGACCACTTGAAGCCAATCGACTCACCCATTTTCCCAGATTGGTACTGCTGGGAAATGTCCTGAGATGACTGGAAAAGACCTTTCAGGCTGTCAACGATGGTCGCTTGCTGGGCAGGAGTGATGACCAAAGAACGCAGATTGTCACGAGGGCAAGCTTCTTCATCAAGCCTCTGACCGGCCTGAAGGTAAGTAAGCAGGGTGTTCGGGATTGTTCCCGGCGTTCCAATGCAGTTGTATACGTTCACATACTGCTGCAAACCGTCAGCGTCAATGTTGTTGGCGACGTTCGCAACTGCCGGACGGATGAAACGGTCTGAGAAATCATCCACGCTCAAGCCTAAGTCCTGAGACGTGAACGCAATGTCTACTCCGCGCTGGGTGTTGAGGGTCAAAGGAACCTGAGTCTCAGTCGCATCTTCGATTGAGAGGCCCTGACCAACACGCCCAGAGTAACGGGCAGGTTTACGAATGTTTAGCACGGTGCCGATTTTGGCTCCGGCCCTCCCGAAGGAGTCGTCAAAGTCTCTGCGGACGTATTTAGTGAACGTGAGATTGTTCTCTAAAACGCGAAGAGCTTCGCGTGTAATCATTGAAATTGTTAATAGAGTATTTGCCGTATGGCTACCCTCGGAGTTGACGTTTTCGCTTGCGACCGTTTCCGAGGCGGCTAATACTTTTGAGTCGGAAGGACTCGACGGAAGGGAATTACGTCTTGTTTCCCGTTTCCAAGGCGGGAAGAGTTACAGCCAACTTTTCAGAAGGCCAGGGACAGGATTAGTTAAGCCAGTCCTGAAATGCTCGGCTTCGGTGAGTTGCCGATATGCTCTATTTTGTCAGAGCGTTGGCTTCTCGCTTGGCCTGAAACTTGTTTTCAATAATGCCTATGGTCTAAGCCAGCGAGTTTACGGCCTCGCCAGTACACCCGAAACGCAGATTTTATCTGGTCAAGATTGATGTCGTAGAATTTCCAGAAAAGCAAAATTTCAAGCTTGGATATTCTTAGACTGGCATGGATATATTCAAACCCTGCGTAGTGGATGAATGATCTGCGCCATGATCGCGTTTTTATAGGCGAAGGCGTGCAAATTAGTGAATCGTGCTCACTCTCCGCCCAGAGTCCGTTATCGGCCCAGCCTCTCGTGCCTTTCCATCGCCACTGCTTGCAAATCATCTGCGGAACCTGTCTTTCTCCTGCTTATCGCGGATCTTGCGGTAATCTGAATATGGCAATTCATCAATGGGAACGCTTGACCGCGTTGAACTCCCTGCTACTGGACGCGGCGGAGCTTTTGCCCTAGTCGTAACTTTCGGAACCAATACGCTCTCGCCTGTTTCTTCATCTTCCGCTTCTTCTGTCGGCATGATGGCCTGAGAAATCTTGCCAATCTCCGTTAGTACGGAAATGATGTCGCCACTATTGGCCGATTCCATCATCTTTTTGCAGATTGCCGGATTTTTCCCAAGATAATAGGCCACGTCAGGGCCATTTTCCAGCCGCACAACCGCTTGTACCGCAGCATCAGGAATCAGAGTTGAGCGCCCAACAACCTCTTCAAAGTCGTCATAGCGTGTCATTGCTTCTATTACGCGCTGATTATAGGCAGTGATGACGGCATTAGCTGCTTGCTCTTGGGCCTTCTTGTTATTCGCTTCAACTTCGGCGGCGCGTTCTTTTCTGCGCTTTTCTTCGTATTTCCAGTCAGCCAACGCTTCAGCAAACGCTTCGTAATCCGGAAAGTCTGCCGGTAATGGCTTGGGAGCAGGTTCATCGGCTTTGGGCTTCTCTTCAACCTTGGCCTTAGTGCCGTTTTCGATGGCTGCAAGGCGATCCTCAAGCTTTTGTATCTTTTCTTTGTTCTCGTATCTTTCACGGGTGAGCTTGTCAATGCGCTTTTGAACTGCGCTCTTTGATTCGGGCTTTTGGCCTTCTTTGTCATCAGCCGCTTCCGAAGCGGGCTTATCGGTTTCAGGCTCATCGCCCTCGGGGGTTTCTTTGGTTGGTTTTTCTTCTGCGATTACTCCGGCAGCCGCGTCAATATCCGTTTGCTGATCCGTGGTACTCGCAACAGTTAGTTCAGGCATTCAGTTTTTCTCCTACAAATTCCTTGGCTAATCTCCAAGGGCAATCTTTTTCATGGTCATCAAACCGGCAAAGAGTCAATGATCTATTACAGAGCAAGCAGAAACAGCTAAGCCTATCTGCGGGTTCCGGGCTATTGGCTAATTTTTCTACAATTTGCTCTGCTGTCATTGCGCTGCTGCTCCATTCTGCTGCTGTGCTTCCGCTTGCTGCGCTGCTAAGTCCTGTTGCTGCTGGCCTGCCTGATCGCCTTGCTCTAATGCTTGATCGTGGCCTTGTTCGTTTTCCGCAAGCGTATGAATGTGATCCACTCGCGCCATGCCAAGATCGTGCGCAAACCCGTTGGCCATCTTCCACTGCTCGAATTCAAACTTTCTGCGCATGGCCTGATCCTGTGCCTTGGTGGTGATTTCAGCAATGGCCACCTTGGTCTGATTGTTCATCTCCGTTATTCTTAGTTGCGAATTCGTCTCAATCTGCTTGGTCTTGATGATTTCGCTCATGTCCTGCATGGACTTCATCATCAAATCATGCTGCTGCATAGCCTGATGCAGTTGATTGGTGACTTTATTGAGCTTCGTTTCAGGATCGTCGTCATTCTCATCCTGCAACTGAGGAGGAAGCATTTTCTTTAGCCGCTCTTGAATCTGCTTGGCTCCCGGCCAGTCTGCATTACCTGCTACCAAATCAGCCATTGCCGGAGCGCCTTGCGGATAGGCTTTCAGGAATTCCAGCATCGAAACCATTGATTCTTGACGTTTTGACTGATACGAAGGCCCAACACTCACCGAAATGTCGTAACTCCCTACGCCAATGTCGTAGATTTTCTTGACACCTTTAGCTAAAAGCATGTCTTCGGCGTTATCAGGCTGAACATTTAGCGGCAAGTTCTGAGAGTTGTAAATTCCTACCTGCTGTACGGATGAATCAGGATTGATAACTCTCTGAATTCGTGGTGTGTCGTAAATCTTGGGGATCAGGTCGATTAAAACTCTGCCGGTATGTCGGATCGACCGCGCCAGATTGTCTGAATAGTTCATGGTTGACACTTCAGACTGCTTCTGGCGGGCCAAAATCGCTTTTCCTGATTGATCCGGTCCCTTCTGGCCTAGCGATGCGTCATAAATTCCAATCGTCGCTTTCAGGTCATTGTCGGCCTGATGCACCATGAGGTTGATGCTTTGAATGGGCGGTTCATATTGCTGTCTCTGGGGTGGCCCAACTGTTTTTCCATTTACGTCCTGAGGTTTGTATTCGAGATAGGAGAAATTGCGGTTATTTGCGCCTTTCCACTGTGCCTCATGGTTCTCAAACTGCCCTTCAGCTCCGATATAGGGCGCTCTTGGGGCCAAAGCAATCATTTCCGTAGCGGCTGAAACCCAGTAGTTGTACATTCTCTGCGGGTCTTTGGCGTTGCGTACAAGTCCAGCCAGATAACGCTTACCGTCAATCTCGTAATCGTCTCCTAAGCATGGCGGAATGGGAATCCAGCGGCCCTCCCAGTCGTAATCCTCTAACCGCTCAACCGCATTGATAACTGAGCACTTGACCTCACGATGGATTACCTTGCGCTCATTCTGGATTGCTTCAGGCAGAATATCTGGTGTCTTTTCCTTAGTTTCACCCGAATTTAGCCGCACTATCGTCTTGGCGGTTTCTTCCACGTACCAATATTCCGCGACTCGGATTGTTTCTCGGGTAACCCAGTCAGCAAATCCGTCACCTACGCTCACATAATCATTAAGGCTGGCTTCGTCACTGTCAGGGTAAAGCACTTTGTATTGCGACCGTGGAACGTCTTCAATCACAAAGCAGTAGCGTGCATCCTCATAACATGGTTCGATTGAAGCAGGGTCGTAATAGACATTGAACGGATTTTTAATCCGCTTGATCTTCAACTCTTGCTCATCCGACCCGTCATCGACGTATTCTTTAACAATTCTCCAGTACCCAAACCCATGAGTTACGCACTGCTCAAAAGCCGTATCGTAGGCAATCTCAGCATCGGAATTCACTTCAATGTGCCGGATCATGCCCTGATAAATCTCTGCGGTATCCGTGTCTGAATTATCGCCTACTGGATTGACTTGAACTGAGGGTCTCTGCTGTCTCTGCTCATTTGTGACCTGTCGCACAAATTGGGGCAGATGGTTCATGGTCAAACATGGTCTGCCGTCCAATTCACGCGAATTCTTGATGTCGTAAGTCCACTGCTCACCAGCCAAGAATTTCAGATCGTCTAGCGCGTCTTTTCTGTTCTCTGCCGATGCCTCCGCAGCTAATCTGAAGCGTTCGCCGGCCAGCCGGAGGAAATCTTTTAATGCCTGGTCGTCAGCCTTTTCTTTTTCCGGATCGGTTGCGCTTAGTACTTCTCCGGGCCTTGGCTTTCCTTCGTAGGCTGTATTGACTCTCTGTTGCTCTCTCTGGGCAGCTTTTATGTTCTCGCGCTCAAGACGGTCGACGCCTTCAACTGGAGTTTTGGCGGAGTAAATCTCACCCGGACGTTGCTTGTCTGGTAGTTGAGGCTTGATGCTGCCACGTTTTCCCTGATTGTGGACTTTTCGGGCAGAGGCTTCCGGGCCTACCGTAATATCCTTTACGGTTTCCAAATCAAATTTAGTTTTGCGGGGCATTACGGTTTATAATCTGTGCGGCAGCGGAACGGTTGCGAGGAAGTGGTTAATAACACGCAGGGGCGTGCGGTTCAATTCCGTAGGAAAACAAGTCTACCCCACCACTAACCGATTGCGTAGAAGCGCATGAGTCCGCTGCTTTTATTCCTCGTATTCCCATGGGTAAATCCATCCTTCTTCCATGCCCCTTTCTTCAAGAGCGTCAAATAGGCTGGTCATTGCAGGAGCCACAAAGCGGTCGAAAAATTCATCAATTTCTAGCTCTAATTTATTCATCCTAAAATAGCTCCAATATCCTGTTCTTGTATGAGTATCTGCCCTTCGCTGCCATCCCAGTCTGGTATCTTTGCGGCTATGCCCGGCAAGTGAACCACATCTCCCGGTTTAACCACGGTCTTACAGAATTCGCCATCTATCCATCTTCCCGGCCCTACTGCTACCACTTTGGCCATGCGTGAAGGGTCTTTGTACTTCTCAGGCGTGACGATTACGCCTTCAGGTTCAGGGATGCGCTCGACTAGCACGCGGTCATGGAGTGGCTGAATCATGCTGGATCAAATGCCTCTTCTGGTACGCCTTGCGCCGTCATGGCTGACTTACATGACATACAGACTCGTCTATCCGCCCGTGGCATAAACATAAGATCATTTCTCTTTACGCGGTTCCAGCGAATGATGCTTACTGCGGATTCCGTACATGGGTCATGGCATTCCCGCTCAGCGTCATATACTTTCGTTTCGCATTTATCGCTCAATGCTTTCTCCTGAATATCCAAAATGAAATCACGAACGACAGCGCAGCCACAGCCGCTAGGACTATGGCCAGTTTCTCACCTGAGGTCATTTCTTCTTTGGAGCTTTAACCTTCAGCAGCGCGCTCAAAGGCGTAGGATTATTACTGATTGGCTGCGGTTTATTGGCCATTCAACATACCTTTCAGTATCACTGCCTGAATCGTTTCCTCTGGCCTCTGCTGCTCAACTTCAGGTTCAATCTCGCCCGTGTCCAGTTTGCGTAGATATTCGTTTAGCCCTTCAGTTGCTAGATTTGCGCCTGAATCGACTTTGGCTAGACGTTGGCGAAGGTCGAGGAAGTATTTATCTGGCATTAGCGGATTCTCTTTACTCCGCCCAATATTCCGCGCTGCCACACTTCGACATCTTTCCGCACAACCTCGACAATCTTGTCTGGAATTTTCTCTTTCAGGGTTTTACGGATTTCGGCAGCAGCTTCGGCGGCAACTAATGTAGCTACAGCCTCAGGGTTAACGGCAGCAATCACTTCTTGATAGTGTTCTGCTACGTAATGATCTGCAATCTTTTCTGCGATCAAATGTAGGACATCGCGCAGCAACGCATCATTCATGAATGCTTGCTGCTGAAACTTAACGCCAATCATCTGCGAATCATCAGCCACGCTATAGTGCTTAAACACCTCACCAATCATTGCCATATATTCACTTCGCCTTCATCAACGTCCGCAACGGGCTGGCACCAGTCTTGCTAGTCTTTACCGCGTGTCCCATTGCAGGGTTAGCGTGCAACTCAGTAAGCATCTTCTGCTTCTGGTTTCCGGTGAGCGGAGAAACTTTACTGAGCAGGTAGCGTTTTTGTTTTGGCGTCCACGGCATTAGTTAGTCCACGGCCTAGGTTTAGTTTTTGTATTAAAGGAACATATAAACGCCAGACGTTTGGCCACGTCCCTGTAATCTGCCGTCCATGTGATACTGCAAGATGGCTTCACTCGCCACCTTCCTCTGTGCTCTCCGCTACTGGTATGCCTGCAAATTTGCCCAAATGCTCAACCAGGTCGCTGCTTTCATCTGCGGCGAAATCATAGGACTTGGGCTTGTAATGCTCGAATCCATCTTCAGCGTAGTGGTGCTCAACTGTTACGCCATCATCAGTCTTCCTGATTCTGAGATGGTCTATTCTTTTGCCGCGTACTGTCGGCGTGCGTGCTTCTCTGTATCCGCTCATAAAGTTAACTCCTCAACTCATCCACGATTGCGCCATCTCTCCGGGGTATGACAGCCGTGGTGGTTCTTTCTTCGGTTTGGCCAGCACCTTTACTGCAAACGTCATTGCCAGCATGTCTCCATTGTCCGGGCTGCTTAATCCGCGCTTCTTCATATCCTCTTTGCGCTCCAGCTGAATTTGCTGTTTACTACTGAACCCATATTGAACGCCAGTCAAGTCAGACTCTATTTCTGCTTCGTCTGGAATCTCCGCGCCCTCTTTGAGCCAATCGCGCATGAGTCCCCAGACTTCGGCGCGACGGTTGAAATATGCTGCCGAATCGTTAGCAGCGGCTCCGCCGTGAAACTCAAATAGTCTCTTACTGAATCCTCTATGAGATAGCGTGTCGATGACCCCGGCTCCGATGCCATCACCATCAATAATCGTTGCGTCCGGATCGTGCTTTTCAATGAATTCGATGACATGCTGTGCTACCTGTACCGTGTCCTTGCCTCTGTACCGTGCCAGTATCGTCAGTTTGCGGCCCTGTCGGAGTCCAATGACTGTCTGATCGTCGCCAAACCTAGCAACGTCAACAGAGAGGATTTTGGGCAAATTGCCATATCCTTCAGCTTTATATTTTCTACAACCTGCCACAATGTCTGAAGGGATAAATTGACTGCTTCCGGCCCTCGGGAATTCTCCCCTGACACGTACTCTAAAGAAGTCGCTATCTTCGCCATAATCAGCTTCCCATTTCGCTATCTGCTCTTTGTTTGTGCCTTCGACTGAGCGGCTGTCAATCTGGAAAGTCTTCCAGCGATGTTTTGCTGACCCGAAGCACTCTCGAAAGCGTCCTGTGTTTTGTGTAGGATTGCCGAACGCCAGCCAGATAATCTCTGTGTCTTCGTCAGTAAGGGCACCCTCAGCAACCGCCCAAATAGCGTCAGCAATCGCGGATGCCTCATCAAAAATAAGAAGAATCCGCTTGCCTTTATTGTGGAGGCCAGCAAAGGCTTCGGTATTGTAATCACTCCATGGGATGAAATCTGTTCGCCAGAGGCTTTCATGGCCTTTATCCTTGACCTTTATCGAGGTCGCATGAACATCGAACCAATGAGCGTTGATCGACAACCGCATCCATTTGCTGACTTCCGGAACGGTCTTGGTCGCAAGCTGCGTTCCCGTATTCGCCGTCACTACTACCTTGCAATCCTCGCATGTTGACATTGCCCAGTCGATAACCATCGCCACTAAGGCACTCTTCCCAATTCCATGGCCCGAAGATACGGCAATCTGACATGGCTGATACCGGGAGCTTGACCCAAGGTGTTGTCCAATGTGCTCTAAAATCGTCTGCTGCCATGGTCTTGGCCCTTCCGCTCCATCAAGTTCACCTTCGCCCCAAGGATAAGCAAATAACGCGAATCCATACGGGTCTGATGCACAGTCTGCAATCTCATCAGCTATTTCCTGTTCTTCGGCTTCAGGGATCATCGGCAAGCAGTCAGTGAATATTCCTAGATGCCGGAGTCATGCTATCCAGAGCAATCTTACTGTCTAAAATAGCCTGCTTAATGCGCAAAATAGCATTTGGTGAACCACCATTTTTGCAAATCAGACTTGGAAGCGTAAATCCCTCTGGGTCTTTGCGCCGATCCCACTCCAGAAATGCCTTCTGGCAGGCTACTGCATCCCGAACCGCTGCCTTGCATAGCTTATTAATCGCCGCCCTGTTACTCACGCTTTTTCCTATCCTTGGCTTTCTTTAATCGCTCAGAGATTGTTAGATTCACTTCTCCGTCAACCGTTACCTTGCTTGGCACCTTACCCTCGACCCGATCCGCCATCTCTTTGGCCTGAAACATCGCCGCCATTCCGCCCTTCAGAACTTGCTTCTTTACTTGCGCCTCAAACTGCGCAGCAAACTCAGGGTCATCAAAGATGCGGCTGTATATCTCAGAAACAGGTTTACGTTTTGGCCTACCGCCGGGATTACCAGACACTCCCTTGGGCCACGGTGTCCCGATTTGCCTCCTAGCTGTATCTGCGCTGTTCTGAGCGTCTTCGGCGTTCATGTGCAAACTGAAAGCTTAAGCTGGTTTCGTCTCTGGGGCTGATTTTATGTCTTTGCTTTCAACTACCGCCGTGGGCTGTTGAGCGATTGCCGGATTCAACTGATTTGACAGGCCCGTGTAAAGCCCTTTTGTTACAGCGTATTGTTGTGCCCAATGCCAAAGTCCTGCAATTAGAACTGTTCCCGCTGGCCATGTGATTAGCAGCGATCCGCCTTGAACAAAACTGCCCGTGTGTGATGTGTGCAGGCCGAGTGTTGCCAGTCCGGTCAGCAGAATTGAAACCAGATGGTTTGTTCTGGTGGTCTGGTAGGTTAACCAGGGCATCCACTTCTGCTGTTTGGCCCAGTTCTGGATGAATACCAGAATTAAGCCTAACGGGAGTTGCTGATCGAGGAAATTGTCCATTGTGCGCCCTTAGGCTGCTGCGGTTTCCTTGGCTTTCTTGATTACCTCAATGCACTGCGCAGAGGTTACAACTCTTCCGCGTAATCCGCACCACTGGCACCAAACTCGCGTTCCAACCTCATCGGGTTCGATTTGAGGCATTGGCTTCGCATAGTGCCAATTGAACCGATGCGCCAACTTCATAATGCGGCTATAGAAAAAGTAATACATTACAGTGCCGGGAGTCCTGCCGCCACGCGCTCAACGGTTAAGTGATTGGTTCTTCTTTGTGCAGAAGCGTTGGATCGATTGGCTTGCCCGTTTGCGCTTCGTAGGCTGAGATGCTGGCATTTGCGATGCGCAGCATGTATTCGGCAATCTCGCCAATATCTGATACTTTTCCGCTTGCAGTATCAGCCACGGCACCCGCCGCAATGCTGAGAATATTCAAGAGGTTCTGGAGTGCTGGATTCATTTGCCTCCTTCGACTTCATTGAAGTCTACATAGAAGAATTTCCCTAATGTGAGCTGCTCCGACGCAGGTGGATTGTCAATCGTTAATTGAATAACACTGCCTCCAGCAGGAGTTGCCTTGCTGAAGCGCTTGTCCTCTTCGATGGTTGGATCATATTGTGGTGTGAGGGTAACTTCGACCGCACCCCACGTAAGCTGCGCTACTTTCGTTACCTGCATTTTTGCTCGCACACTCATTGTCCTACCTTCTTCCCGAATGCGGTTCGCATATCAGCTACAGTTTTAATTACGTCCGCAATCTCGCCAGATAGCTTCTGGGCAAGCGCGGGATCTTTAGTTGAGTGCTCAAGCTGCCAATCTGCCTCGGCTTGGTTGTAGACCGCCACAGCCTTGTTGAATGCTTCTTTGTAAGACTGTTCCGGCTTCTCAGCAATGATCTTTCGACCTTCGTCAAGTGCTGCCTGTGCTACCAGCAGTGAGTCATAGGCATTGGAATCCACGATGGAAACCGAGCCGGGGTGAATATTCTTGCGGCAGCCGATTCCCACCAGCATTACCATTGCCAGCGCACTTGCCAAATACTTTGGTTGCAGTTTCATGAAATCTCCTTTGCTTCTAAAGGTTTCCGCAGGTTGAGCAGCAACCTCTCGCGTTATCTGCCATTCTTGGAACCCAGCCCCAAGGTCGCCACAGCCTCAAGTTCAATGGGGCATGGTACAAATTGGTTCTGCGCTTTCACGCCTGTGACCTTCTGGCCTTTCACACTTCGCGGCTTTCACCGCGCATCCCTATGGCTCGTTTTTGATTCGGCCCAGAGCTTGGACTAAATCCAAGATGCTCCGATCCGGCTAACTGCCACAACCGCCGCGTCTGCTTTTTGCGGAACTTGTCGAAACAAGGCGTTTCGCTTCCTTATGGGTCACCCTGAAAGCCTGAAGCTGAATAAAGTTGCGACCGCGCTTGTCTCTTGCAATTCTGAAATTCATGCGATGCAGAAGCCCACAATCACAGCATTGCATGATGTAATTTCGGCGGCGAGGTTGAACCCACTCACCTGATTTAACGGGCTTACACTTCACTGATTCAACTCCGCTTTATTCCTATGCCACAGCCATCTTCCGCGAGTAGCCTTCTCATTTCTGCATTCCCATGCGATATGCCCTCCCGTTACAAGCGTATGCAGAGCACATCCCGCAGGCGTGAGTTGAGATGTAGTGCCCGGTTTCCGTCCAGGTACTTCCCAGTTACGAACTATTTCGCACTCGTTGTTTATGTTGCACGATACAAATGGCTTGCCCAGCACGGCAGTCTTTTCCGTAATCTTCCTATGCGCAGAAGAGCAGCCAGAAAGTAGAAATGCGGAAATTGTCAGGAAAAATAGAAGGGATTTCATGCGCTCACCAAATCATTCAGCCCAATCTCCAAACTCATTGCCGCCCCGCGTGTTACCTGATAGCACGTTGTGTTTGCGCTGAAAACCGTATTGAGCATGATCTTGGCCCGCTGTTTCCCCGGAATCCGACAATCAAACATTCCTTCCCAGCCATCGAATGATCCGGAAGTAACTCTTACTCGGTCGCCGCGGCTAAACTCTTTTACCGCGGGAAGCGCAAATGTCCGATTACGAATTTCTTCAATCACGCTCTCAGCCACTTCAGCCGGAGTCTTGCCGAATTGCACAACGCGCAAAACTCCATAGGCTGAATTGACGGATGAAAGGGAATTCAGTGAGAAATTGCCGAACAAATAACCGGGGAAGAGAGGCTTAGTTTCGACGCGAGGGCAGAGTATTTCAATGCCCATTTGGGAAAGGTTATGACAGGCGCGGTCTTCTTGAGAGGGTTTCGAGCGGATGACTTTCCAGCTTTTTGGGGAAAAGCTACCGCAGTCCGCGTATGATTCGGAGTTGAAGTTCGGCACTATCAAATAGGCGATACTCTAAAAGCTGCCTGTTCTCATTCCGGTCATGAGGTCATCTTTGACCTCTGTTTCCGTTCCGGGCCAATGCGTCAGGGTCGCCTTTTGCAGACTCGCACCTTTGCGTTTTAAATCGCGCACAAACTCGCGCGCTGCGCAATCTGGGCACGAAGGACTACCGCAATAATTTTGAAGCTGCGAACCATCTTTCAGGTTACGTTGGCAACCATGACCGCCTACCGCTTCTACTTCCACTCTGAATAAACCCATTTTGATTCTCCTCTTTGAAACTCTAAGTACACGCTATCGCTTAACCCTCAAGGTGCGGAATCGGGATCGGGTCGGACTCCGCACCTCGTCATTTGCTTCAGGGAGCGATGGTGAAACTATATGATGGATTAAGGCGTGAATGGTTTAATCTTTTGTACCTTCTAGTACTTCAGCGCGGACGTGCTCAATGATTGGGAACAGTTCGCGGGAATGGGTGACTCCGAGAATTTTGTAAGCGCGGGCCAATGTGTTGCGAACGGTCTGATACTCCAGCCCTAATATCTGCGCTATCTCTTTGTTTACTTTGCCACTTATGAGCAGAGCGATAATCTGTTTTTCTCGCCAGTTTAATTCCTCGCGCTGGCCGCGTCGTTCGGGATTATTCGGGCATTGCCTGATATGCGCGGGATGGCGCACTTTGCCGCAAAAGGGACAATTTGACGGCAAAACAAGAGGTCTCATTTAGAAATTGCCCTCTGCAACCTGAAACACTCTCAGGCCACGTGCTCGGTACATGTCCACAACTTGTTTGCGATCCTCGAATGCTCCGCGAATATCGTTCTTCTCCCATTTCTCGAATAGGTCATCCAGAAATTCTCCTTTCACGATGTTGTCTTGGCGATGGTCCCCTTCTTCCCGCATGAATAGCGCATCGCATGGAACATTGAACTTTTGGAGCCATTGCAGAGTTTCAAAGCGAACAAGCTCACTGCGGCCACTCAGCAATAGAATCTCTGCTCCGCCTTCGCTCAGGAGCCGAACGGTATCAATGACTTCTTGAATTGGTAGATCGTCTACGCAGGCGCGAAAGAAGGCATTCCAATCTGGTTTGTCGCGCTGGATAAAATGCAGGCGGTGAGATAAATCGGCAATGGTTCCGTCGATGTCACATAGGTAAATAATCATGCTCTATTTTGCTCCGTATTCGCCTGTGGATTCAAGATAAATCGTCAATGTTTATGCGGCTAAAATCAACTTGACCTCGTTTCTGTTCCGCAGCTCAAACAGCGAAAGAATTTATCAACCACTTTGCCATTAACTTTGTTCTCGCATGGCACCATAATCGCTCCGCATACCGTACAGGCTGGGCCATCTAAATCCCCTCTTACTTCTTGAAGGTATCCGCTGGTAAAGGTCACAGCCACCTCAGCGCGGCTGAATTTATGGCTAAGTGCAACGTGTTATCTGCGATGATTAGCAGCCACGTCGAAAGCCAGATCGGGGTTGATGGTGGGTATCCAGTTGCGGTACATTCAGCCAATGGCTGAGTTGCCGGAGAATAATGGATTTCGTGGCATTCTCTGCCCCATTTATTGCAGTCGTAGCAGGCACGAACAGGCCCAAGCCAGTTCTTTGCCCAGACCACGTACCGCGCCAGCCGGAAGCGGTCAATCACCACATGAGTAGCGAAAATCGTCAGAAAGCAAAATGGCCCATGGTGCCACGTGAGCGGGATGAAGCAGCAGGAGTACACAAGAGCGTGAATCATCGCAACGTGGAGGTGCTTCGTCTTGTTAGTCGCCATCCAATCCGATTGAAGGATGTAATCACCAAAAAAATGTGCTAAAAGTTGGCTCATCTCTTTCCCTCTGTTAGTGCCCCGCGTCTGTCACGCGGCAAACCGTACAAAAGCAAATAGTCACGCCCTTTAGCAGCTTTCCGAGTTCCTCAATCGTTCGTGCGCTCATTTCCGCCCCTCCCCCTGCGCGTCGCCGCGTCTTAAATCTTCCCCGGCTGTCACACGCAACCGGGGTAAGGCTTGCTGTTTAGTCGATAGTTGCGTCACGGTCGTCGCTGCAATCCATGCTTCCACCGCCAGCGCCACTACATACGCCATTCGTGAAGGTGTTGACGTGAAACGGGATTCCATCGTCGCTTTCCTGTCCAAATCGTGCCGCAAATTGATAAGCAAGAACACGTTCAAACATCGGCCCTTACCTCCTTTCCGCAGAAATCACACCTGCTAGACTTTGAGGGCATCGGCTTGGGGCATTCGCAATACCCTAATTGTTCACGCTGACATCGAATGCAATTCTCTTCATTCAAAATTGCATCGTCCCCATAATTATCTAGATATTCATCAAGATGTGCAGAGCACAGATTAATGGCCATACACACGCTCTGTTGTCGCACCGTTGGAATTCTCAATGAACGCGCACTGGCAGAGGTCTACATCGCCCATGATCGCGGATTCGTCATGCCCAACATAGAAGGTTTGCACTTTTCCGTGAAGCTCAACTGTTATGCCGCGTATCTTGTTTGTGCAGGGCTGTATCTCTGAACCGTTCTTTTCAGGTTTGCCTGCTGGGAATACGCTTACGGTTTCGCCTTCTACCAGCTTGACGCTGCTAGGGCCATCCACGTTGGTATGTCTTAATAGCTTCACTGTAAACATGTTCTTCTTCTCTTTTCTTCTTCTGAATTTTCCGCTCTCGCGGAATCTCTTTAATTAAACCTTTCAAGCAGAATCAGTTTCATTTCTTCTCCGTTGGCGCGTCCCCGGCCCTCTGCCCATCACGCAAACCGCGCTCATATTCAGCTCTCAGGGCTTTCTTGATGAGGGCTAATGTGCCAACAGGAACAGTTAAATCGGTTCCGCATTCCGATAAATCACCTAGGCTCTTGAGCACTTGGTATTTGCGCGGCTGTCCCTTCTTCGGTGTGTTCCTCGGCAAGCTAACATCCCTTGGCGCAACAATAAACTTGGTCTTGAGTTCATCTAGTCTGCTCACGGTTTCTCCTTTTGTGGCGCGGCTCCCGTAGCGGAAGGTTCGCAAATGGAGCATTTTTCCTGTGGCTTATGTGGGTGACCGTATCGACTTGCAGATTGTGGCGCGTCCCCGGTAGGTGGAGCGGCCAGAAAATCACTGCTCACAAGTGCCAGATCATCGCCATTGTGTTGCACCATGCTCACAAGAAAGTCTGCAAACTTTTCAGGATCGAGCACGGCTGTTCCGGCTGGCATGAACTTTGTGAACCATTCTTTCAGCGCGACTGCCCACCCTTGCCCGGCCAGCGCAACTTTGTGGTTTATCAGCGACTCAATGATGTTGGCAGCTACTTTTATTTGCTCGGCATCTGGCGATGATACGAACGTGCGAACCCAGAAATTCATTATCAATGCAACCGCTCCCATGCCAGTAGCAGGTAAATAGTCTGGCCATTTGGCCGGCGGCTCCGGCGTTCCTTGCGCTGGAGAAGAGGCGGCTTCGTTTCGGCAAGCATGGCAAAAAACTCCATCGTATTCGCTTCCGCATATCGGGCATGGAATCCACTCATTTCGCGGCAAAGTCTTCATGGATAATTATTCCTTTTTCTCCAAATCTGGGATTACATCTACAGCAGCAGCCTAAATAATGTCCGGCTGCTGGCGAGTCGTTGTTATCTTTCTCTACTGGCATGACGTGAAGAATGCCATCTTCATCACGAAATACCGCCCATTTAGCCACGCGTTTTCCGCAGCTTCGCATTCTGTTGCTTAATGTCGGCCGCGGCCCAGCGGCAATACGCCATAAGAGCTTCACGTTTCAGTTTGTCTACATTTTTCATCTCTTCTCCTCCGTCCCCGGCTGAGCGGGTGCGCCGGGTAAGTGCTTGCGAAGAATTTTTGCAACGCTTTTCAATTCTTCGGCGATTACCATATCGTTACCGCCCAAAACTTGCACTAGAATCTCCTTGGCGATCTCTTCCACCTGTGGCGTACCTTGGGCCGCGCCGGATTCAGGCTCTCTCAATTCCAGCAACGCCAGCGCATCTTTTACATGTCCCATGATGATCTGGTCATCGGTTGGCAATGTCTGCGCTAGAGCAACGCGCAAATGTGATGCAGCCTCATCCATGATGCTGAACATCTCAGCCTGTCCGAAAAATCCCTTCAAATCGAATGTCATAAATTCCTCCTACTTGTTATTACGGACAGAATCGTTAATTTGTGCGGGCTTCGGCGCAGAATATTGGTCAGGCATTCCGCAATTCCCGCAGGCGGTAGAACGAAATGGATTAGCACAGCACGTGGGCTGCGTTCCTGCCACGGAGGGAGCAGCGGACTTGAGAGACTCATCGCAAAAATGAGGATGATGTGGATGGTCGGCGTGGCCGCAAAGACCCATTCTCCGCTGTGGCGCGGAGGCCGTCTCCGTTGCTTGGGTGGGCCGCAGATTTCTACATGCATGGCAGAAAACTCCGTCATAATCACTTTGGCAGATTGGGCATGGAATCCAATCCTTTCTCTCCTTCGGCTCAACCTTGGGCGCGGACGGCTCAGAGGGACGCGCTGCCTCAATGTATTCGTGACATCCTTCATGGCCCAATGGCAGGCCGCATGTGTCAGGCACAAATCCATGATCGTTGATAATTGCTGCACGCTCGCGGCTGCTCCCCTGTGGATGCTCCGCCCTTTCGCATTTCGTCAACATCTACGCCTAACTCTTTGGCCTTCGCTGTCAGTTTTTCCGCAATGCCTGCACCTGCTGCTATTCTCCACGGGCTGCGCGGCTGATTCTGCAATCTTTCCAGTGCCATCACAAATTGCACATGGCTTTTCTGGATCATTGGGCAGGCGTTGATATTTACCGCTACCTTCGCAACGTGGGCAAGTACTCGCCCGCTCCTGAGCTGGGGCTGGGGCAAAGAACACGCCCATGATTTCGTTTACTTGGTAATAGTCTGATAGTTTTTTGGGCTTGCTATCTGTCCACGGATCGAGCACGTCACCGTTGGCAAGCAGCACAACGGCATGGCCTTTACCGGATGGCCCATTGACCACTTGGACGTAATGCACTGGAGCAAATGGCTCTATCGGCCAAACTTCGCGGTCTACGCCAGCGAAGCAAATGTGCTTCCACCTTTTCACAGCGGAATATCCATGCTCATAAAAATACGATTCAGCCTCAAATGATGTGTAGGCATCGGTAGAAAGGTCTTTTGGTTGAAGTTCGGCTTTGACCTCAGCGTATGACTTGCCAACAATCATCGCTATCGCGGCCAGAACGCAACCATTCTGATCTTCCTGCTTAACCCACCTCGGCTGCGGAGAGGCTGAGACTGCGGCCCCCAGGCGGCGTAAAAGTTCGGCGCGCAATTTAGGATTCTGCGAGTTCGGATGCAATGCCACATCAACAGCAAAAGCGGAAACCAATTCTTCTTTTTTAAGTTCCGTCATCTTCTTTTCCATTACCCCATTCCCCCAGCGTCAGAAAGCCGCGTATCCAGTGACTTTTACTTTGTCGAGGCCCATCGCATCCTTGACGGCATCCGTGATCTCATCACACAAATCCATCTCGCCTGCTTCGGGAAAATGCTTGTCCAGTTCTTTGTCGTCTAAATCGATGATGAATTTCATTGTTTTCCTCTCTCCTCCCCTCAAAAGCTCTTGAATCGATTCTGCTTCACACCTGTAGCTCACATATCCAGTTCCCGGCTTCGCCCAATGCGTCCATCTGCCCGTAGGCTCTCTAACCGGCGCATTCCACACATCGGTATCGCGGCAACAGCTACACATCGCTTTCGCTGCTTCCTTTATGGCTGAGGAACGTTCGGCATTTAATCTGTCAATCTCAGCCAGTGCTCCCATGAGTTGCTTGACCGGAGATTTCTCGCATGTTTCGATGTGCGCCAGAATCGCATCGGCTTGAGCGTGTTCCTGCGTGTGATCGTATTCCGTGATGGTTCCGCAGAACGAACACACTACTTTGCGCTGAGCTTCGGCCAGTACCGATTCTGCGTAAGCTGCTGCATACCTATCTTCCCAGCGTGATTCCCATGCAGGGTTGTAATCTGCCGGTGTCGTAGTAGGCCATTCGCCATGCTCGCGAAATTCACGCGCTTTTAATTCCTGCTCCCGCGCCTTCGCTGTCCGCTCGTCCGCTGGTTTCATGGCCTGAACTCCTTAATTGCTTTCTCGGCTTCTTCCGCCGTGTGCCAACCGTGAATCTTTAAGATCCTTCTGATTTCTATTAGCGGATCACGCGCTGCCCCAAGTGCTCCTAGCGACATTGGCACCTGTAAAGTAGTCAGCAATTTCGCCAGTTGACAATCAAGATCGTTTTCCGGCTTCCGCCCTGAGTCAGTCATCGGGTCACCGCCAATCTGTTGAATGCTTGAAGAAATCTTTTTTCTGATTCCTGCCATGTGAGCGGTACAATTTTTGTTTCCAGCGGCGGCTCAGTTTCAAACCACGCCTTAGGTGGAATCTTCATCAGGTCGCGTTTTTCGGTCGAAAGCATGACGTTATCGCAATATTTGATTGACGGGCTGTCGAACGCTTCAGGCGCAAGACCGAATCTTTCACAGATGACCGCACAAAGAGCATCCTCGATCTCGCGGTAGTGTCTACCCAAGCCAGAGAACCTTTTTATCGGTCGCGGCAAATCCACCAGATAGGCTTCGGCGGCATCGTGCAGTAGGGCTGCCAGTTTCAGCGGCTCAGTGATGATTTCAGACACGCGAATGGAGTGATCTGCCACGCTGTAAAACGTCTCTACGTGGCCGGAATACCGGCATTGCATAGCAAGCGCATGAGCTATGTCCTCGATGTTTATTTCTTCCGGTCGCGGATCAAGCGGCCAAAACTGCAAACCGCTGAAAGTTTGAATCCAGTCGCCCTTACGCTCCGTCTTTCCCCGCTCTGCTAAGCTCATAGGTCGCCAACTTTCTCAAACTTTCGTCCCGAAAATGGGCATTCATCCAATGTGTAATGCTGGCTTCTGTAGCCTCTCCGAACTTTGTGCTTAGGAATTTCCCCTTTAAGCGTTAAGCGGATTGGCCGCGTACATTTTGGACAGTCAAATTTCTTCCGCGCTATCCACTGCGCCCCTGAAGTGTCAGTCACCATCCCGGTTCCTCTCTGCCCATTTCTCTCAGCGTGTCGCCCAGATCATTCCAAGCGTTCGCCAAGCGTTTACATTTGCGGCATGTATCCGCGTTTTCTCCGTGCTCACATTTCTGCGCCCCTGAATCTGGGCCTGATGTCTGATTGGGTTTCAACATGCCAAAAACTCCTTCAGTGTGCGCTTGTAAAATTTCTCCTTGGCATTGAACCGCTCGAAGATTTCAGAGAGTCCGTTGATGCACCTGAAGCCCTTGCGTTGAAGCGAATGCAGTAGCCCGACAACCTCTTTCGGCTTCATCCATGCCTGATACCAGTGCGGGTGATGGCCAGCATTGCCAATGAATTGCACGTCAAACTCATCGCATCCTATTGCCAGCAGCCCATGCTCAAAGCTGAAGTTTTCTCCGTCCTCGGGAAAGTATTGCGACTCGATCTCAAATGGAGTGAACACGTCATCGCCCAGCATGACCTTGCCCAGAACTTGATGAAGTTCACCATTCTCGTAAATGCAAAGTTGCACCGAGATTGATTGGAAATGTTGCCGCTTTGGTTTGTTATCGCTCATTGGGCCTCACACCTCGATTACTTCAATGCCATGACACGCTTGCATCAATCTTTTTTTCACAATGAACAGCCGATAAGCTTCTGTTTTCCTGAAATTCTTGCCGCGTGGTTTCGCGTCTTCCACCAGCATCAATCCGGCGCTATATGGCGCTTCATATCGGAAGTCCGCCCAGTACTCACAGATGTGCACGCCATTAACCGTCAGATCAAACTTCACCTGGCATTCAATCGGCCAAACTCCCATAGATTTCAGCGTTGCAAAGCGTCTCGCCTCTTTTGCTGAATGGAAACCATCTGTTCTTTTCGCGTGGTACTTGTTCCTCTTTTCGCGGATGTCCACCTTTACGCCACAGGCTTTACAGCATAGCTTTTTATCCAGATGCGGATGCTTACACATACTTTCTTTCGATCCTTTCGATTGCAGCATCTAGACAGCTTGAAATCTTCTTCGCGCAAACCATGCAGAGAGATATCCCGGTCACGCCCATAGTCAGCCTCACAGGTGCAGGACTCTTGCCTTTTCGCCTCGCCTTATTCTTTCCGCAGCACTCGCATTTTTCGCCTGAATCCGGATAGGCTTTCACCGTTCGTTTACGCCACCAATCCGGGCATGATTCGCACGTTCCCGGCGTTTGCAGACAGGTATTTCCCGGCTCGGCTACGCCTTGCGTCTTGCGACAGATGTTTTGGCTCACCCGCTTTGACGTCATGCCGTTGGCCCCTCGTCTGCAAATTGGAATACTTCTTGGCTTAATCTCTTGGCCGCTATCTCGCACGCCTGTTCTTTGCGGTCGATTCCTATTGCCTTGATTCCCATTGCTTTTGCGGCTACAAGAGTTGTCCCGCTTCCCATGTATGGATCAAGCACTATCCTGCAGTTCTCGGTCGCACGTTTTAATGCCCACTTCATCACCGCTTCAGGTTTTTGCGTTGGCCACAGGCGCGGCTCTTTGTCGGACATGTTTTCCTGCAGCATCCCGTTCCATCGCCATTTCAGGCGGCGCACGGCAGAAGGAAAGTTAGTCCATGCCAGTTCGCAATCCGCGAAGTCGCTTTCTCCGTTGTCCTTGTCCCAAACAAGCCAGCAGCTCGACGGCGGGAGCGGGAAGTAATTGCCGCCAAAAATGATCTGGTGTTTTGTGATTGACCGCATCAAGAGAAACACCCATTCCTCAGGCGGTTCATTGTCCCAATCGTCATCTCCGTAATCGGTAGCAGCGATAATCCGGTTCCGCGTGTTATGCGGCAGCGATTTACCGTAGGGCTTATTCCGGCTCTTATTCTTTCCAGCGGCCTCGCCAATGCCATAAGGCGGATCGGTACAGAGCAAATCAGCGGAGAGCGCCGGAAGCAACAAACGCGCATCACCGTGATAAATCGTGCTCATATCGTCCTCAAAGTATGGCTTCACTGTGCTCTGCTCTCCCCGGCCGCCGCCGCGCCGCCGCGCCCGCGATTTCCTTTTTCAGTCGCTCGCTCATGAACTTTCCACACCAGCATCCTTCGATTGGCCCAGAACATTCACTCTTGCACTGCTGCCCCGCCGACTGAGCATTTTCAATCGCCCCGCGAATATCCCAGCCCATGCCAAGATCGACGCATAGACTTGCCCAGCACCAATCGGGATGGCGTTTATCCAGCCACTGCGCCAGCCTCATGCCGATAGTGCGCTCCCAAAGCTGCTGAAATTTCCATTTCCAATCAATCCGCGTTTTGCTGTTCTCAGCCATTGGCCCTCACCCCCGCCCCGGTTTTTCTGCTCGGAGCCTGCACTTGGTTGTATGTTCCCGGTAACGCAATGCGAATGACTTTTACTTTTTCTTTCAGGTCAGTCCAATGCTTCACGTCTTCGTCGTCCGCTGGTGGCTTGCCATCCATTCCAATTCCTTCCGCTCAATCGAGGCTATCCAGTCAGCCGCTTTGCGATTAGTGAACACTTCAGCGAAGCCGCCGCCAAAGAATTTACCTTCGCCATTCTCGCGCATCGGATTACCCCAGCCGTCTAAGACAATCCATGCCCACTTGTGTTTAGGCCAGCCCATTTAATTCTTCATCTCCTGCTGCCACTCCTCGAAAAGTCCTTCCGCTATCAACTGAGCAATTTCACAGTTTGCAAGCTCTGGCCAATCGTCCAGAATCCGTTTTACTCCGCGCTCTATGATGGCCTTGCGTTCGTCTAGGGTCATGCGCGTTTCCTCAGGTACATATAGCCGTCTCCTGTGCCGGTTTTCAGTTTGAAGTGTCCGCCGCAAAAATTCCTGAAGTACCAGTGCGCTTTCTTTGCTGCCTTTCTCGCATCAAGCCCATTCAGAGGAAACCTGATCAGCGCACCGGGATACAAGGCCAGTTTGCGACATGCCTGATAAAGCTCTTTATGGGCAAGAGATGCCTGACAATTAATTGGCCATTGCTCCGGTGTGATTAGTTCTGTTCTGTCCATAAACTCTTCCCTTTAATTTTCCGGGCCTTGGTGGCTGGCCTCAGCCCGGATTGTGTTTCACCCGTTGTTCTTCTGAGTAGTTAAACCAGAAACATAGAGTCCTTTCTACAAAGTGCCTGATTGATTTAGGCCGTTATAAAATTGCCCTTATGCCGGTTGTCACATGGCGGAGAGATGCTTTCTTGCCGCGTGCTCCGACTTCTTTGGTTTTCTGTGGCGGATAGTTGTTCTTTAGTTTGTTTCCAGCCCACGGTTTCTTTAGCTGATAAAGGCCGGGAGCAAAAAATCCGCCACGATCAAATGAAGTTATTTCCCTGCTCAGAGTTGCGGGAAGGATGTACCGAACTGCCTTACCGCCGCGAATGATGTATATAGTCGATCTTGTAGCTACTACGCCTTCTGGATTTAGTGCTCTCTTGCAGGCGTTGGCTAAAGCGCATTTCTGATAGTCAGATCGCTTTGCGCTCTTGAAATCCGTGTTGGTCACTTCTATGGTGACGTTGCTTTTCCCGTCAACCATTCGAGCGACTGAAGGATATTTTTTCTGAATCTCTGCCAAAATATGCGATTTCATTTACTCTCCTTGATAACCTTCCAGCACTTTTTACCGGGATGGAATCGGCTGGGCTGCAATACAGCTATAAAGCCTTTACCTAAATGCCTGATCTTCATGGCTTACCTGCTTTCAGTCTCTCCGCTTGCTCACGTAAAACTTCTTTTCGCTTTTCAAATTCTTCGTCCGTCATTTCCCGCGACAGCAGCTCTTTCGCTTGGTTTTGCAACATCTGGCATCTTTCGTTCCGCTGCTCCTCCGTTAACGGCTCCGGCTTGGGCGGCATTAGCTTTATTACGTTTCCTACATTCACACTCAAACGCTTTGTGATCGAAGAAATCCCAGCCCGTGCCTTTGCACTTTGGGCAGTCCGGGTCTGTGAGGCTCTTCGCCGCAGTCTTTCCAGCCACGTCATTTCCGTTATGCTTGCCATTTGTCACCTGCTCAATCGGAATCGGGAACAAACCTGCCCACGATCTGAAAATTGATTGCTCTAAAACGGCCTTCGGTTCGTGGCCCTCTGTCTTCAATTTTTCCAGCTTTCCGATAGCGAGTTTTACCGCGTTTGCGGTCATTTCTTTGCCGATGTTCTTTCTCATATCAACGAATTCCATAAACAATTCTCCAGGAATTGAATCTGGTAATTCTTTTAAAGACAGAGAGAGAGAAGATATAGACGACTTTCGTCGTCGGCTGAGTTTTTTCATCTGTTCGTGCAGAACTTCAAGCAACTTGTCGTTGTATATCCAAAGCCCATCGTCTGTCCGGCTGAAATAGCGGGCGACTAGCTCCATTCCTCCGCGCTCCCGGAAGAACTTCTCCGTCCTCGCCCCCGCTAAACGCCACAGTGTACGAACGTCATTTGGCAAATACCCCGGCAGGTCTGAATCTGCTGCCTCTGTCAAAAGTTTCCAATACCAGCAAAACTTAAAATCTTCGAGTTGCCACGCCGATGACCCCTTAATCCTCTGGATGTAGTAGGGAATCCAATCGGGTTTTCTGAGGGCTTCGCTCACTACTCCTGCCCTTCCTGTCTGAAATGCTTAAAATCTTGCTTACTAATCTCACCATCCAAAAACTCGAATACTTCCAATGCGCAAGCGCACACATCTTTCCATATATCGCTTCCACTAAAGCGGAACACTGAAAAACCAGCCGCCTGTAAGTCGCGTTCGCGCTTCTTGTCTCTGCTTGCCTGTTCTTTTGTTTTTTCGTGGAAGTCGTGGCCATCACACTCAACTATGATTTGGGCTGACCAATGCGGAGGGCGCACATAAGTGACCGTGACCAGAAAATCAACGCGGTATGAACCTATTTGGTGTTGTGCATGAATACTGATTACGTTCTCGCCGCCGCTCTGAAGTGCCCCCACTGCGCTTAATGCCCACATCATCATGCCTTCAATAGGGGATTGGCATAGAGGCTGACCATTCATGTCGCCATACTCACCTTCCAGATAGCGCATTAAACTGTCAGCGAATTGAGATTTATTGTCGGCCATTTACGCTGCCTGTATTTCCCTGTGATCGTGCGTGTCCATGTGTGTTTTACAAAACACCTTTCCGCATTTTCTGCACTGCTCAAGATGATCGAAACAGAAAAATTCACTCTCTACTTTGTGCTCTCCCGCGCATTTTCCATAAGCCGTACCGCCGCATTGCGTGAGACTGTTTGACGGCTTAAACCGATATGAACACTGCGGAATTAGCGGGGGCATAGATACTTAAAATCCTCATCCTGAATTAACATGCTTGCGTCTTGCTGCTGCGCTTTCTGCTTCTTTACGTGATCGACGCTGGCCTTTAGTTTGGTCAGAAGATAATCAGGATCTAGCTTCAAGATGTATTCCTGCACTTCGTCATTGAAGCGCATCACCTGCTCTTCCATTGCTGAGATAATTTTGTCGTCACGGTGCAGGCGAACGATTAAAGTTCTGTGTTTTGATTGTTTAAAGCTCGGATCGTGCGAAACAAAATCATTCCATTCCCATCCCATACAGGCCATTTGCCAGTACATCTGAGGAAGGTATTCTTTCGGGACAATTCCAGCCGTCAAGTAGCGAAGATGTGTTTCAGTCTTGGGGCATTTAAATTCTGCTCCGCCTTCAGGCCCGACAATCGCATCAGGACTACATCCGCCCATTTTTATTTTTGGGTGATAGGCAAAACCGATTTGAAGGGTTTGCGCGCCTTTAATGAATTCATAGGCAGCACGCGCAAACTGTTCCTTTTCCCGTCCTTCCTCCATCCACTTTGAAACGTAATGCTCAGAAAGTTTCCCTGTAAGTATTTCCCCGGCCAGTTCAATCTTGAGATTTTCTCGGGTCTTGCTTTCGTCTCCCTTTTTTCGGTCGCCAGATTTGCGCTTGAGTGTTCCTTTTCCAATACCCTCAAAAGAAACGCAGTCCGCAACTCGGGACGAAGTTGTCACACCGAGCCTGCATTGCATCCACGTAGGATCGCCTTGAATACACTCGATAATGGTTGGTTCACTCATTGCTGCTGCCCTCTGCGAATGCGCTGTCTTTCTTCCGTCATTTTGACCACAAGAGCCTTAAGCGATTCGGTGTCCCCTTTCTCATCGGCTTCGCGGTACGCTTCTTTGTAAACAGCGGTGAGGGTTTCAAGACTCTTACAATTTGCCATGCGCTTGAAGTAGGTATCCATCCATTCTGGAGTTTCCGGCTTGGGTGCTTCTCCGATGGCAAGGTTGAAAATCATTTTCAGTAAAGTGCTCCGTCCGTAACTAGCGGCAGCCGCCCGTGCCTGCTGTTTGCTCATTACTCCGCCACCTTGGGGCCCTTTGTTGTCTGTGGACATGGGAACCATGTATTGCTCAGAGTGACCGCCCCGGTGAGATACTTTGCACAGAACATACATTTCATCTGTTACTGGTGACGGAGCGCCATTGAATGACAGACTGAAACCGTGCCTGAGATATACCGGACGGATGGCATTATTTAGAGCCTTGAAAGTGGCATATTTTTGCTGCGTCTGTTTATTGTCTGCATCCGGAATAACCTCGGAAATCTCATTCTGTGCGGCCTCCATTGCGTCGTTAAATTCCCGTTCTGCCTTCTTTGCCGCATCGAACATCTGCATTGCGCGAAGCTCTTTTATGACCTCGATTGCTGACTGATTTTTTACCGCGTAGTCAATCAAGCTCATCAAAGACGGCTCATGGGTCAGCGCATCCTCTTTCGGTTTCCAGTTTTTATCCGTCGCTGGTATAAGTTCCGGCTGAATTACATTTGCTGCCATACCGTCTCCTTAGGCTTTCCTTACTAATGTGGTTTTAGTAATTGTTACCGTGTGGCCTGAGTGGTCTTTGTGGCCTGTGCCGATTGAGAGATGCATTTCTGCCCACTTCTCAGCCTGTTCTAGCGTGTCTTCTGAATGAAGTTTGCCGTTGTGGCATTCCATGCAGGCAACTATGTATCCGGGCTTTTTGGTTGTCATGCTGTAACTCCTTAACAATGTTTGTGCTGTTCGATCAGATGGCAGGCCCAATATGCCCAGAATGTTCCATCCATCGTGTCCGTTTTGTTTGCTCCGTGCCGCTTGTGCGCGAGATGGCCATTAAACTCATCGGCCCAGCCGCCACAAGTGAAATGATGCTTTGGTGCTTCACAGCGGCCCTTGGCTCGCCAGTAAACGCGTTCGCGCAACCTGCTTTTGTCCTTGCCATAAAGCTTGTGCCGCCCGTCTTTTGTGATATGGCTCCGTTTATCTGTCCATTCGGGCAAGCGATTCGCTCCGGCCTTATGCTTCCCCGGCTGGATCGTGCTGAATGGCATCTTTCCACCAAGCTTTGCCAGCTTGCTTGCGCTTATGCGAGGTATATGCTTGCCCTGGCGTATCATCTGTGATCGTGCATCCATTCGTTAACTGCTTTAAGTACGCATTCTTGGCCGCATAAATGCTTGTAATCGCGCAACTTTTCCGCCTTCACTGCCGTCCAAAAGAACACGTTAATCATGTGATTCTCGCGGTATGCGGCAAACCAATGATTAGTGCCTTGCTTCGGCTTCTTGCAGACATCGCACGAAAATTGTTCTGTAACTGCCATCTACTTACTCATCTCTGCCGCCATAAGCGCGAAGAAAACAGTTCCTAGCGCAAAGACCAGCACCAGCTTGAAAGCAGTGGATAGGCGGCTCATGCGGTTTCTTCTGCTTCCTGTTCCGCTAGTTGTTCATCGAAGCATTTCTTTAGCGGCCCCTCTGGAAAGTTTCCACGTATGTCCTTCCACATGCCGCACATCTTGGTTACGTTTTCTGCGCACTTGTGATGGACGGGAAGGTTCGCGCTTATGCCTTCGATACCTAGAGAGCCAACTGATTCCCCAAGCATAAGTTCCTTGGCGAATGATTCTCCGCAAACAACGCACTCGCCAAGCGAACCTCCGATTCCCGGTATTGAATATTTAATGGTTGCCATTTGTTACCTGCCATTTCTGTCGAAAACCGGATCGTTGTATCCGCTTGCTTCAATGGCCGCTCCTTCTTCGGCAGCGTCCCGTTCTTCCAGGTCATCGCCGTTTTGCGGTAAGCCTTCTAACGCTCTCAGGATGTTGTCGGCAAAGCGGTCATCGCCGTGACGGTCAAAGGGAGCAGAGACGGTTACTGCCCCCTCGTTGCCGACCATAGGGCTATCTTTTTCTGGCGCATTGCCAGTAGCCATGTCAGCAACTTCTGAAGTTTGAATTGCTGGAGAGTAACTCAGCGTCCCCGAAGCAGCGCACGTCTGCGCGTTCGGTAGAGTGCCTCCCTCCCCAGCAAGGTCGAGGCACGCCTTGCATTTCTGACTTGGGAAAATCTGCGCTGGCATAAGGTGATAACTGAAAGCCCCAAATGCTCCACAGATAGCAATGAAACGGTCGCCACCATTTGCTGCTGAGTCGTTCGTTTCGATGTGGTAAGGGCCTTCTTCCACGGCTGAAACCCATGCGTATTTAGCTGGATTCTTTGGAGCGTTTACGTAAGCAAATGTGATGGCCTTCGCTATGCCAAACCAGTCGTCGCGGGCGATAAGGTCTTTGAGTGCGTCGCTAGGTTCATTCAGGCTCTTGAGCAATGCCGGTTTTTTGGGAGCGATGGCTATGGATGGCTTCATGCACTCACCAAGTTCCTTCGCTGCTAATGTTTGCGATTTTTCCCTCAGCGACTTTCTGGTAATCAGGGAAAGTTTTAAGTGCTCCCTCAAATGGTTCCGTGGCGTTCGCCTTTGTCGTGCAGCATGTGTAAGGAATCCGCTTGCCGCCGATCACCGCGAAATTCTTGCCGATAGGATCGGGCCTGCCTTCGTAATCCATTGGGTTGGTTTCATTTGTGCGTCTGTAGTGTTGAGCATGTTGCTCTGAGTACCAGAACGAATACTGTTCTTTGCTAATTCGCTCTCTGATTTCTTCAAGCGTGTCGTTCATTTCGCTCCCCCTGATAATTTCCACACAATGCAATTCCTCTTAGCCGACGTTTTGCCCGTTATGCCCCAAGTAGTTCCGTCTTCATTGAATCCACCAGCAGCTTCAACAAAGCCCATGTCGCATAGCTCTTTTCGCCGCGAACGGATACCAGAATCACGCCGCATAGGCAGCTCGCCGCGCTCCTGAAGGCCGCGATACATCAATTCAATCTTTTCATCCGTGCATGGGCCAAACAGTCTGAGAATCTTTAAAATTCCCTCTCGCGTGCGGCCAAGGTTTACGACAGACCTAGCAGCCGCGTGCGACGTGGCTGGATCGTTGCGCCTTGCATGGGCGACATCGGGCGAGAGGGAGTTTGTTACCCGCGATTCCAGTTTTGACTCCCTCAGCACGCGGTTTTCTGCCGGAACTGCTAAGTCCCTCACCCCCGATGTGGCCTGTTGCTCAAACCGATGGAAGCTCTGCTCGCGGAATAAGGGCAGATCTGTCTCGCGTCTGATTTCGGGATTACGCTCTCCGTATTTCATGCCTGCCCTCTTTGCCCAAAGTGCGGGAATCTCTCAGCCTTTTCGATAGCGTTTTCATATCCGTAGTCGACAAGGAACCTGTAACCCTTTGCCTCAAGAAACAGACACGCATCATCCTGAGTGCGGCTGGTAGGCAAATTGAGAAAATCGCGCCAATATCCGTAATCGCTGTCAGAAATGGTCGGAAGTCTTTTCGTCTCTTTGGATGGCACGGTATCCGCCTTTTGGGGGTTCATGCGCGTTTCGCGGCTTTCTTGGCCTGAATTGAAAGAAATCCCATTCCTGCCATTTGCTGCGCTTCGGCTCCGGTGAATCCGAGAATTGCTGGCGAGAGCAGAGCGAATTCGCCTAACAGGACACCGAGAGCCATGTACTGCATTGCTAGCCCTTGATCGCCAATCCAGCCGCCCAATTCCATGTAGTTGTGCTCTTTGCCATCTAACGGGTTAACGTCTCCGTAGTGGCCTTTGTGCTCTGCGGTGAGTCGTTTAAATTCATCGGCTGTCGCGCCATTCTTCTTGACGACTTTGAAGAACACCATGTCAACAGTGTGGCCTTGCGGATCAGGCTTGCTGCCAACGTCAATACACTGGCCGCATTTGCACTCGCCGCGCTCCGTATTCCCAATCACAAATTCTGCTAAATGTTCCATATCGCTTCCTCTTAGGGTTGGGGCCGAATTGCTCAGCCCCGGTTATGGGTTACAAATTCAAAGCATCGTTAGCGGTCAGAAAATCCCGCACTACGGCACTCGCTTGGTCTGGCGTATCAAACACGCCAAGATGTTTACCTCTTACGATTGCCCTGAAGCGGCCATTCTTGGCGGGATGAACGCAGCGAATACCAGTGCGGTTTGCGCTTTCCATGCCGCTACGCCTGTTTAGGGCGTTACCCGAAATGTCAGTCTTGCGAAGCTCAGATTTTCGATTGTCGAGAGTCCTGTGATGGATGTGATCGACAAGGATTCCACGCTGCGCCCGCATTACGAACCGATGAAGATAGAAAAAAGGGAGTCCTTTTCTTTTAGCGGTAGCGCAATACAGTAAAAATCCCTTGTCCCCTTTTACGTTGACAACGTGCCAACAGCGGGATTTGACGCGCTCTAAATCTTCCTTGTCGATGGTGACGGCAAACATTTTGCCGTTGTAGGCAGGGCAGACAATAATGGCGAGTGTTTCGCCAACAAAGTACCTATTTGGGACGTTTACGATAGGACGCCCAATAGGACGATTGGGCGATGACTGCGTATTGTGGCGGGTATACTTCAAAACCGCTATTCCTTGCGGTTTTGGAGCTTCTGGTGAGCGCGGCTGGATTCGAACCAGCGACCCACGCCTTAAAAGGGCGTTGGCCACAAAACAAGGCGAAAGGTTGCACCGCGAAAATAGCAGAAGCCCCAAACCTGTTGAAATTACGTTGTCTGCAAGCCTTCGTGCGCTGCCAGCCGACGAAGGGCTATTCTTAAGACCTGTGAGTTATCCACGCCCAACTTGCCCCGCAATTTACTGATGATCGAATAATCTTCTTCGGTGGGCCTCAGGGCGACTTTAGTCGGGATGGGTTTCTTTTTCATTGGTGCGTATTGTGAACCATTGGGTAACGCTGTGTCAAGAGGGAAAATTGCGCTTGTTTTCATGCGCTTACCCGTTTCTTGGTTTTACCTGTGGATTTCGGGGCGATTTTGTCGAGTGCATCCGCTTTCGCCGTCATGCGAATCCTGGAATACCAGCGGCTCATCTTGATTGACTGATGCCCCGCTATGCTGATTATCGTTTCATCGGGTGCGCCGGACTCGAAAAGCTTCGTCAGTATCAGGTTGCGAAAGTCCTTCGGCTTGAGCTTCAGGCCGGTTGCCTTGCACATTGAGCGAAAAGCCGAGCGGATAAAGAATGCCGAGGCTGGCCGGTTGATGTCGTACTCGCCTTTTTTGATCCGAAACGGGAAAAGATAATGGTCTGGTTTATCTGCCCCCATGCCCTTGGCCCGTTGCATGAGACGCACTACATGAGTCAGGGCCTCTGCGTTTAGCGGTATCACCCTCGCCCGAAATTCGTTTTTTACCTTTTTGTCCGGTATGTGAATCTTTGGCGGCACATGGTCTAAAAATACATGCTTGAGTTGAAGGAACCTCAGTTCGCACCCATAAGCGGAGGTATTGTTCGTCAAGCTCACAGCCCAATAAGCTACCTGCCAATCAGGCTTGCTGGCCGCGATCCTGAAAAACCTCTCTTCTTCTTCGGCGGTTGGAACGGACGGAGGCCCGGAGTTCAGCACCTTCAATGGTCTATAGTGCTTTCCTATTAAATCCCATAGCCCAGCCATCTCCATGATTTGCTTGAGAGTGACGATCTCATGGTTTATACACCATGCCCCGGCACTCGCCATGCGCTCCTTCCGGTATTCAATGATGTGGCCAATGTGAATTTGCGATAAGAGAAGGTCATTGAATTTCTTGCCCAGTGACCGAATGTAAAACTGATAATCGCGGTAGGTTCGTTCTGAAATATCGTTCCTGTGGAGTTCAAGCCATATCGGCGCTGCTTGTTGAAATGGCATGGTGCGAAGGTCGTGCGGTTCCACCATAGAGCCTCGGGCTATGTCAGCTCTGGTACTGAAGTCGTCAGGTCGAAACGCGCCGAATTGCAGCGGAGTGACGGCGGGGCGGCTAGGTTGGCCAGACTCAGATTTGCTTATGTTCGGTATCGAACATATAGCAGAGCGAGAATCTATCAGAGTTGAAAAAGTTAAGTCAATACCGCTTTTCTGTGGAAATCGTTCGCCTAATTGCGGATTAAATCTTCCTAATGATTGCTGCATTGTTTCGCTCCATGAATGAATAAGGGATTTTGCGACCGCCCCGGCGGTAAGAAGTATGAATGCCGGAACGTCTGCCACTTTAGCATGTCGTGTCCCATTGGGTCAAAAATTATTTTACCTAGATTGCATTTTTCTCTTGACAGTTATTGTCCCATTGGGCCATAATCTTTTCATTGAAAGTGAGGGTCGCATGAATCGAATTAGGTTTGACGCAACCAAAGAAGAAATGACCATCGTTACTAAGATCGCCAAAAGAGCAAGCAAAATGGCCGCAGAGAACGGCATTGATTATCCTGTTCTTGAGGCACACATGGATGTGTCGGCGGTCAATGCTACCTGCTGCAAATTGAAACTGGCAGAGCTGGCGGAAGCCGATGATTTCAACTTTTCGCATGATCTGTTTGGCATTCGCCGCCACCTTAACCGCAAAACGGGACAACTTGAAGATTGCTTTTTGCCGAGGTTCGCAGCGTGATTCCTGTACTACAATCCGAAGGCATGACACCTATTGAATCTGCTCTGGTTTGGGTATGCCTCAGATGTGATCATCGCTGGCTAATCGTTAACAAGGCCAAGCCGCCAAAACGATGTGCGGCCTGTAAATCAATACTTTGGAATCGGGAAAAGCAGAAGCGCGGCCCCAAGCCCGGAACCCCACGCAAGACTAAAAAGAGGAGGAAGTAAACATGCCGAAAGCGGTAGGACTGGCAGAAACCAAACGGGAATTGGAAGCTATATTTGTCCGCAATGTGGCGAAACTGTCAAAGGTGATGCGTGCTGGGCAATACGCAACCATGGCCGATGATAATGGAGCGATTGGCGCATGGATTGATGATGCTGGAAAGTATCGCTGTGAGGCCATGCGGAGATTGCAGACGATAGATTCTCATATCTTCGCAACCTTCAAGGAAGTTAAGACGTGGTACGCGGATTGGCTGAAGAAAATCGCGTAGGAGCGGCCCTAACCATTGGGGCACGTAAGGGGAGAGACATGAAAATTAAAATTGTGCGAGTTCTGTTTCAGGTGGAAGTTGAGGAATCCGATGCGGACCAACGGCTAGACCTGAATGATTTCATTGAAAGCCAAAATGACGCGGCTGGTGAGCAGCTATATGATGCCGCCAATGAACTGGTTAACCGTATGCTCAAAAACGCTAAAAAGTTCGACATCGGCATGAAAGATAAGGCCACCCCAGAGCATGACTTCGATATAAACATTGATTTCAACGTAATGCAGAGAAACTCCTGAGCCGGGGCAAGGGGAGAGACAAACAAAATGGCGAAACAGAATATTGCAGAAGAACTTGAGCGGCTCATAGCAGAAGCAAAGGTGGCCAAGCGCGAGAGCTGGAACGCCTACACAAGCGCAACATCGGGCATGAGGGAGAGCTTCAAGGCTAAATGGGCAAAGGATTGTGAGCGGCTGAGAAACCTGATTATCGCGGCGAAGATAGTAAACGAGTTGGCCGGGGGAGGCCAGTGATGCCAGAGGGTAAACACACGCCGCAAGGCTATTTAATTGAGCCTGAATCGGGCAAAAAGTTTATATCAGTCAAGGGCATAGATAATCAGCTTGGATATGCGAATGGGTGCGAATTAGAGCTTTGGAAGATGAGGGCGGAGCTGGTAAGGGCTCTGGAGCGCATCACAAGGGAATATCGAGCCTGCTACCCGCAAGATACCGGAGGCATCTGCAAATTGCCGCAAACAATTATTGACGCTGAAGCCGCTCTCGCCGCTGCCGGGAAAGGG
>Ga0105238_10000280_pt1 | contig 56545 bp, 55 predicted proteins | sample KBSC34metaG_FD_81526 | JGI IMG/M metagenome (GOLD analysis project Ga0105238, IMG submission 81526) | Corn rhizosphere microbial communities from Kellogg Biological Station, Michigan, USA - KBS C3-4 metaG | ecosystem: Host-associated > Plants > Roots > Rhizosphere > Soil | place: Michigan, USA...
CAGTTGGTGCAGGATGGGTAGAGCGTAGCGAAACCCATCATCCATCGCGCCCGACGATGGGTTTCGCTACGCTCTACCCATCCTACGAGAGCCGACCTACGATCGGTTCCCATGACCGCACCCCGCCCCGGCATTCCGATATCCAGCCTGAACTTCCAGGCGCCGGGCTTCGCCCGCGATCCCTATCCCGCTTTCCATGCGCTGCGGGAGGCCGGGCCGATCTCTTATCATGAGGGAATGCAGCGCTATGTCGTCGCAGGCTGGCGCGAATGCTCAAAGATGCTGTTGAACAGCCGGGAGTTCGGGTCAGACGAAGATGCCTTCATCGACCTGTTCGGCGGCCGGACCATGGAATGCATGGAGCGGGAGCGCCACACACCGGTCAGGGGCATCTGGCGCAAGGATTTCGAGGTCGGCTCGCTGCAGAGCTGCGCCGCCATGATCCGTGCCGTCATCGAATCCCGCATGCGGCCTTTCGTCGAACGCATCCGCGCCGGTGAAACCGTCGATGCCGTCTCGGGCATGACGCGAGGCATTCCGACGATCGTCATCGCCAGGATGCTCGGCATTCCGGACGCCGATTTCGAGCTGTTCAGCGACTGGAGCGACGCGATGGGCGACACGGCCGAGGGCGTGGCCGATCCGAGCCCGCGGGGCGCGGAGATCATGCGCCGGGGACGGCAGGCGACCTTGGACCTCAACAACTATATCCGCGCCCGCCTGCATGGCCGCCGGGCCTGTCCGGGCGATGACCTGATCAGCCGCATGGTGTCCTCCCCCGTCGCCGATACGATGGACGAGGCGGAAATCGTCGCCAGCAACACCCAGCTGGTTTTCGCCGGCAACGAGACGACGGCCAAGCTGATGGCGATCACGATGGCCGAGCTGGCCCGCCATCCGGACCAGCGGCGCGCGCTGGTCGAGGACCGTACGCTGATCCCGCAGGCGCTGGAGGAAATCCATCGCTGCCACACGATCGTGCATGTGAATGGCCGCTACGCCCGTGGCGGAAAGGCGACGGTGGCCGGCCATCCGATCGAGGACGGGGCCAATATCCTGATCCTGCAGGGCGCGGCCAACCGCGATCCGGAACGGTGGGAAGACCCCGACAGGCTCGACATTTTCCGCGAGCCCAGGCCGCATCTGGGCTTCGGCCTGGGCATGCATGTCTGCCTCGGCATCAGCCTCGCCAGGCTCGAGGCGCAGCTATGGCTCGATATGCTGCTCGACGCACTTCCCGAATGGGAGGTGGCCGATATCGACTGGGGCACCAACTGGGCCGTGCGCGGGCCCATCCGCCTCGACATCCAAGGGATCTGAACGATGTGCATGATCAAGGACGAGCCGGAGATGCCGTTCCCCTTCAAGGCACAGGGCAGGCGGCTGTCAAACTGGGGCCGGTGGGGCGCGGACGACGAGCGCGGCACGCTGAATTTCCTGACGCCCGACGCGACCCGGGCCGCGGCGGCGAGCATCCGGTCGGGCCGCTGCTTCGAGCTCAGCATTCCCTTAGGCTCGGACGGGCCCCAGACCGGCTATGGCGGCCGGGTCAATCCCGTCCATCTGCTCAACATGATGCCGTCCGATTTCAAGATGGACGACGGCATGTGCGTGGCCGACGATTTCATCATGATGCCGCTGCAATGCGCCACCCAGTGGGACGGGCTTTGCCATGTGGGCTATGACGGCATGTTCTATAACGGCGTGCCGGCGGGCACGGTCACGGCCTATAGCGGGGCCAGCCGGAACGCCATCGACAAGACGTTGCCCGGTGTGGCCGGGCGCGGCGTGCTGCTCGATCTCGCGCGGCTGCGGGGCGTCGACTGGCTGCCGGCCGGGCATGAGATTACGGCCGACGACCTGGACGAGGCCGTGCGCGGGCAAGGCGTCGAAATCCGCTCGGGCGATACGCTGCTGTTCCGCACCGGCTGGCGGCGCAAGGCGCTGGCCGAAGGCTGGGCCGGCTGGCTCGCGGCTGAACCGGGCCTCGGCCTGTCATGCGCCGACTGGCTGCACGACAAGGAAATCGCCGCCCTTGCATCCGACAATTGGGGGATCGAGGTCCAGCCCGCCCCGGAGGGCTTCATGCCGCTGCACTGCATCCTGATCCGCGACATGGGGATGATGCTGGGCGAGATCTGGAATCTTGAGGCCCTGGCCGACGACTGCGCCGCCGACGGCCAGTGGGATTTCTTCCTGGCCGCGCCTTCGCTCCGCGTGACCGGCGGCATCGGCTCCCCGGTCAGCCCGGTCGCGATCAAGTAGCTCCGGTCACCGGGCCTTTGCCGCCTGACGTCCTGCGAGCCTGCCGAAATAGGTCGCATCGCCGACCGACATTCCGCTGCCGTAGCCACGGGAGTGCCGCGGAATGCCCGCCGCCGTGCGGCCCGCGGCATAAAGCCCGGGGACAGGCTGCCGGGCAGGGGTCAGCACCTCGCCGGTGGGAAGCGTGTCGAGGCCGCCCAAGGTGAAGATGTGCGGCCTGGTGTCCGACAGTCTGTAGCTGACCAGCGCGAAAGGCGGCTCGGTCAGCGGCTCAAGCCATTGCGGCGCCTTGTGGAACAGCGGGTCTTCCTTGTTGGCGGCATGGCGGTTGTAGAACGCCACCGTCTCCTGAAGTGAGCCTTCCGGCAGGCCGGCATCGCGCTCGACCTCCGCGACCGTTTCGCCGACGGCGACGATCTCGGTGTTCTCGACATAGTCGGGGCGGCCGAAATGCTTGTTGTCCAGGAACATGTAGATCTGTTCCGACAGCTGGTAGCTCGCATAGATGCCCAGCCGGCCGATATAGACGTCCTCGTTGATGAAGCGCTGGGCCTTGTCGTTGAGGAAGATGTTGAAGGTGAGGTGCGCCGGCGGATAGTGGGCGATATCGCAGAACGCCTCGCCCATATTGATCGCATTGCCGCCGGCCGCGACGCCCAGCAGGATGCCGTCGCCCTTGTCGCCCGGATTGCCGTGCGGCCGCCCGATCTCGACCAGTTTCGGAATGTGCTGGCGGGCCATCTGCTCGTTCATGATGAAGCCGCCGCAGGTGAGGATCACGCCGCGCCGCGCGGCGATCAGCACTTCCTTGTTGTCGATGCGGGCGACGCCGCCGCGCACGCGCCCGTCGCGATCCTGCACCAGCCCGATCAGGCGCGCGTCGACCCGGATGTCGGCGCCGACCGCCCGGGCTTTCTTTTCGATCGCGGCGAACACGACCTTGCCGCCGTCATGCCCGGCGCCGCCGGCCAGATGGCCACGGGGCACCGGCACCGCCAGCGTGTTGAACGGCCAGGCCCGTTCGTTGCCGGTGAACATCAGCGAATCGTCGGTGAGCGCGACCACGTCGCGGCCGTCGAACAGAGAGCGGTTATAGGTGACGCCCAGCGACTCGACCCAGTCGAAATGCTCGGCCGCGCCTTCGGCGTAGGCGCGCATGCGGTCCGGGTCGCCGCTGTCGCCGAAGCAGGCGTTCAGATAGGCGAGGAAATTCTCGGTTGTGTCGGTGATACCGAGGTCGCGCTGCAGCTTCGTGCCGCCGCTGCCGCCCAGATACATCTCGCAGGCCGACAGCGCCGTCGATCCGCCGCCGCCGCTGGACCATTCCAGGACCAGCACCTCGGCGCCCGCCTGGCGTGCCTCGATCGCGGCACAGGCGCCCGCGCCGCCGAATCCGGCAATCAGGACATCGGTGGTGATGTCGAAGCCAGCAATGTCTTCGAAACGCCGGATCGGCCCCATTCTTCTCCCCCTGGTTGCCGTGAGCCTAGCGCAGGATATCGGGCTCCGTCATCCGCTATCGGCAGTTGCCGCCGGCGTTAAGCCGACGGCCCTGCATAGACGATCTGCACGCGACGGTTCTGCGGCTCACGCACGCCGTCCGCTGTCGGCACCAGCAGATCGCGCTTTCCTTTCGCGACGATCTCGATCTCCGACGAACTGACGCCATCCTGCTCCAGCCGCGCGGCGACGGCCTCGGCGCGGCGGCGGCTGAGACGCATATTGTAGGCGTCCGAGCCGACCGTGTCGGTATGGCCGGTAACCGTCAGGCGGGTCACATGCTCAGGTGCCGCATTCTTCGCCGCCTGGTCGACGATCTGGGTCGCCGCCGAGGACAGCTCGGACTTGTTGAAGTCGAAAAACACCAGATAGCTGTGCGGCGCGGCGGGGGCAGGCGCCTGCGCGGGCGGCGGCACGTACGCGGTCGCGGTCTCCTCGGGCGCCTTGGCGCCCTGGAACCGGTATTTCAGCGAGAAGCCGAACATCCGCGGCTCGTTATAGGTGAGCGATGTGAAGCCCAGGGACGGGTAGATGTCGATGGCGCCGGTCGGGTGCGTGTCGTTCGTGACATTCGTCATGAAGAAGGACGCATCGACCGGGTATCCGTAGACATCCTTCCAGTCGATCCGCGCGTCCAACTCGTCATAGGACGGCAGATAGGGGTAAATCTCCCCGGTCGGCAGGGTCGCCACGTACTGATGGCCGATGAAGCTGTACGACATCTGGACGGCGACATCGCCGACCGACGCATCCAACGGCAGGTGGTAGGTCCCGGTCACGCCATATTCCCACTTCGGCACGAAACCGAATGGGGGCGTATGGTCGCCCACCACACCAGGATACTTGTCGTAGTGCGTGTAGATATACGACGCGTGGGCGGACAGCTCGACGCTCTCGATCGGAATGATCGTCTGTTCCAGTTCGGCGCCCTCCAGGAAGGCGCTGGCCGCGTTGGTATAGATCGACTGGGAACTGACGTTGCCCTGGGCGTTCGTCACCGAGATGTTCTGGGGGATCTGAATCGACTTGTAGTCGGTGTGATAGACGTCGGCATTGGTCCGGAAATGCGCCGAGGCCAGGTCCCAATCCTTCTTGATGCCGAGTTCGACGTCGGTGACATGCTCAGGCTTCAGCGACTGGTACTGGACCGGCACCTGCGGGTTGGTCCCGCCCGGCCGGTAGGCGTTACCGGCGCGCACATAAACCAGGGTCTGCGTGTCGAGCTGATAGTCGAGGCTGACATTCCAGCCATACGAGCTGAAATGTCCGTTGGAGCCCACGAAGCAGTTCGAGTCGTGGCCCACCAGCGTGCAGTTGGTGCCCACCCCGCCGGCGCGCTGGATCAGATCGACATTCTGCACGCCGATCTCGCCGAGCGACTGATAGTCCCAGGTGTAGCGATATCCCGCGGTGAAGCGCAGCCCCTCGACGTAATCGCCCAGGTCGTAGATGCCATGGGCGAACAGGGCCTTGCTGGTATCGACCTCGTGGATATGGACATAGCTGGTGGCGCCCAGCGCGGTCGTCGGATTGTCGTTATCGCCAAGCGGATGGTCGAATTCGAGGAATCCGCCCAGCACCCAGGTGAGCTTATCCTGAAGGGCTTTGCCCTGAAGCTGCAGCTCCTCGGTATATTGAGCCGTGTTGTCCTGCTCGCCGACCGGGTTCACCGGGTTGCCGACCGAGAGGATCGGAAGCGGCCCGCCCCAATAATCCTCGGATGTCAGGGTTTTGAAAATACGGGCCGCGGCCACGTTCTTTATGGTCAGATCGTCTGAGATGTCCCACCGGAACGTGTCGGTGAAGCCGTAATTGTAGTTCTTGGACAGCAGCGGCAGGTTCGATCCGATCATGGCCCGCGGCCCCGCTGCCAGGGCCGCCGCCGTGACCTGATTCAGATTCGGGAAGAACGAAAGAATAGGGTGTCCGCCGGCGGCATATTCACCGATCAGCAATCCGGCGGTTGCCGCCGCAGTTGCCGGATTCGTAAGGTCGGATAGCGGCGTACCATTGGGGTCGCCTAAGGTCAGCGGCACATTGAACATCCCGGTTTTCACGGCCCCGCCGCCCGGGTGGCAGACGTGAAGTGCGCCGGGGATACGGCATGGCAACGAAATACTGGCCGGCGTGAAGTTCGGATTGACGAAGGTCGGTATCAGCGACGATCCGTTCTGGTGCTGATAGTAGCCGTCATACAGGAAGTAGTTTTCGATATCGTCGGCCGGCCGCAGCGTCACCCCGACGCGCCATGAGGTGCGGTCGATATCGTCGAGATCCTTTCCGTTGGAAAGAAGCCGCGTATAGCCGTCGCGCGTCCTCGTATCGCCGGCAATGCGCACCATCAGCTTGTCCGCGACGATCGGAATATTGACCGCGCCTTCGAATTCCCGATCCGAATAATTCCCGAAAGTGGCCTGGAAGTAGCCTTCATATTCATTCGACGGCTTTTTGGGCGAGATCGAGATCAGTCCGCCGATCGAGTTCTTTCCGAAAAGCGTGCCCTGCGGGCCCTTGATGGCTTCCACATTGTCCAGGTCGTAATAGAAACCTGCGCCGCTGCCGTGGCTGAGCTGGTTTGTAACAAAGTAGTCGGTCGAGCCGACCGGAACGTCCGCGAAGTAGGTGTATGAGCCGGCGAGGCCGCGCAACCGGACCTGCCCGGTCGACGGGCCGTTCGGATCGGACGTCAGGCGGGTCACGCTCAGGGACGGCACGGCCCGGATCAGGTCTTTGACCTGTTCGATGTGCTTCTGCTCGACATCGTTCTGGGAAAAGGCGGTGATCGCCAGCGGGATCGACTGCGCCCGCTCCTCGCGCCGGCGCGCGGTGACGACGATTTCCTCAAGACCGGACGATTGGGCGGCTTCGGCGCCCTTGTCCTGGGCGGCGGCCGGGGTAGAGATGTTCTGACCCAGGAGCGCGGCCGTTGCGAGCAGCGCGAATTTCACGCCCCGCGAGAAACCGTGAGATGTACGGGTATGCGACATGACTCCCCCCAAACCTTGGCTATTAGAATTTTTGCTGGCGACCGCGGCTCATGCGGCCGGATGCCCCCAGGCGATCGGCATGCGGGCGGCCTCAGTTAAGATTCGGCTCGGGCCTTGAGAAGACATCGGGGGCGGCACGGCGCCGGTTCATGGCCCGCATACGAAATATGTCCCGTGCGAATGTCATAAATTTGGCGCGAACGTACAGTTCACGCGATCTTGTCATCGCCGACAGGCAGCAGGTAAGGTCGTGATGGCACCGAAGCGTAGAGTTGGTCGTTGGCGCGGGTTTCCCTGGGATGCGCCTCAGAAAAACGCCACCGAACTCGCCGAGTTTCCCCGATAGCGGGTGAACTGCCATACAATTTCGGGAGGTGCGCCATAGCCAGGGAAACGCGATTGGAGATACTGAACGAGGTTCAGACTCCCAGCTGCCGTATCGACGTCATCAAGGGGCTCTATCCGACCCCCGTGGAGATGATCTTCGAGCATGAGACGAATCTGATCGTCTTCAAGCGCGACAGATCGAAATCCGCCGGCTGTTTCGAGGAGATGGACGACGGAAAGGCGTTCTTCGACATAGGGCAGGTGCATTTCGTACCCGCTGGCGCGCCCCTCAGGATCAGGGCCGACGGCGGCGTGAGCGAGGCCGTGCGTTGCTCCTTCACCAAAGAGGCCTTGAACGAGATCACCGGCTCAGACTGCCTGGTGAAGCCGGCGAACGCTGTCCGGTCGCTCGACATCCGCGATCCGTGGATCAGCGGTTCCCTGCAAAGGCTGGGCAGGGAGGCCGCGGAGCCCGACGGCAAGTCCACACTGTTCGCGGACGCGCTGGCGCGGGCAATCCTGATCCAGGTTGCGCGCTATATCGAAGAGTATGAGCCGGTTGCGCCATACAGGCGCGGCGGGCTGACGCCGAGGCTCCATCGCAAGGTCATGGAGTATCTTGGCGAAAGCGATCGCGTGTCGATCGACGAGCTCAGCGAACTGACCGGCTACAGCCGGCGCCATCTCGGCCGCGCCTTCAAGCAGTCCACCGGCAGAACCCTTTCCGACGCGATCGAGACGGTGCGGTACGACCGCGCCAGGAAGCTCCTGACCGACACCGACCTGCGCATCAAGGAGATCGCCGCGAAGGTCGGGTTCAGCGGGACCAGCAGCTTTTCGGTCGCCTTCCAGCGCCTGTCGGGCGAAACCCCGCACGGATTCCGCAACCGTTCCCGAGCGCTCAGCGCCTACGGGGATGCCTAGCCACGGCGATCAGGGAAACGGATTTTTACGGGCGTTGAAGGCGATCGAGATTCTCGGCCGGTCGCCCCGGTGCGGCTGCACGCCGTGCTGCAGATAGCTGGGAAATACCACCATCAAGCCCGATGCCGGCCGGATCAGGACATTGGATGCCAGGTCCGGGAAGAAGGCGCCGGTGCGTGCCGGGGCAGGGTCGGACATGTAAAGCGCCGAGCCCTTCGCCTCACCCCCGGCGTCGACATAATAGACCCCCGACCAGGTCGCGCCTGGATGGGCGTGCATCCTGTTCGAATGTCCTGCCCGATTGACGTTGGCCCAGGCGCTCAGTGTCCAGGACATGGGCTCCATCTCACGCCCGGAGTCGGCGAACAGGCGGCGTGTCGCTTCCTCCGTCATCTCCAGCATGCGATGGAGCAGGCGCTCGCCCGCCGCGCCGCAGAATTCCAGCCGGCCGATTTCGGAGTGCCAGCCGCCGACATTGGTCAATTCCACGCTTGGGCGGGTCTGTTCGTGGGCCAGGATGGCGTCGCGCAAAAGACCGTTGAGTTCGGCTGCGTCGGCCCAGACATGAGCCAGGGCAGGCGTGGCAAAGAGCTTCGCCGACCTCGCCTTCTCCAGTTCCCCCATCGCCGATCCTCTTCAGCCTACTCGCAAGCCTGGATCGGCCGACCTAGTCCCGCCGCTTCAGCAGGAACACCGCCTGCTCGCCGAACAGGTTGGCCGAGCGGGCAGGACGCTTGCTGCGCACCACCCGGCCGCCCAGGCCCAGCACCACCGACTCCTCGATCTCGATATCCAGCGCCTCGGTCAGCAGCAGGAAGTCGGCGATGGTGCAGGGGTGGATGTTGGAGGTTTCCCACCAATGCTGCGGCCGGTCGCGGTCGATGGGGGAGCGGCCGCGCAGCATCAGCGAGGCGCGGGTGCGCCAGTGGCCGTAATTCTCGAACGACACCACTGCGTGTCGGCCGATGCGGACCAGATGCTCCAGCACCGCGCGCGGATCGGTCATCGCCTGCAGGGTCTTGGACAGGATCACATAGTCGAAAGCGTTGTCGGCATATTCGGCGAGGTCGGTATTGGCGTCGCCCTGGATCACCGATAGGCCGTGGGCCAGCGACTGGTGCACGCCGTCGGGATCCAGCTCCAGCCCGTGCCCGTCGACGCCTTTCTCATGGACAAGGTGGTCCAGGAGCTCACCGTCGCCCGAGCCGACATCCAGCGCGCTGGTGTTCGGTCGGATCATATCGGCGATCAGCTTCAGGTCGGCGCGGATGCCGCGGCGCGGCTGGGCCAGCTTGCGCTCCGCCGGCTTGCGCGGCGTGAGGCCGTGCCGTTCGGCGCAGCCCTCGAGGAAACCCTGGACGATGCGGATCAGCTCCGGCTCGTCCAGCAGGAACGCGTCGTGGCCCTTGTCGGTCTCGATCTCGACGAAGGAGACCGAGGCGGACCCCGCCGCCAGCGCCTTCACGATGGCGCGCGATTCCGGCGTCGGGAACAGCCAGTCGCTGGTGAAGGAGACCAGCAGGAAGCGTACCGGGGAGGAGGCGAAGGCGTTCGCCAGTTGCCCGCCATGCTCCGCCGCCAGGTCGAAATAATCCATCGCCCGGGTGATATAGAGGTAGGAATTGGCGTCGAACCGGTCGACGAAGGTCGAGCCCTGATGCCTGAGATAGCTCTCCACCTGGAAATCGGCATCGAAGCCATAGGTGATGGCGATCCGGTCCTGCAGGTTGCGGCCGAACTTCCGATGCAACGCGCTTTCCGACAGATAGGTGATGTGCGCCGCCATGCGCGCGACCGCCAGCCCGCGCGACGGGTTGCGCTCGGCCGCCAGATAGGCGCCGGAAGACCATTCCGGATCGGCCATGATCGCCTGGCGACCGACCTCGTGGAAGGCGATGTTCTGCGACGAATGCCGCGCAGCCGTGGCGATCGGGAGCGCCGCGAACACGCGGTCAGGATAGGCGGAGGCGAAGGCCAGCGCCTGCATGCCGCCCATCGATCCGCCCATCACGGCGAACAATTTGTCGATACCCAGCGCATCCAGCAGCAGCGCCTGGGCGCGGACCATGTCGCCGATGGTGATGACCGGGAATTTGAGGCCCCAGACCTCGCCCGTCGCCGGGTCGATCTCGCGCGGGCCCGAGCTGCCCATGCAGCCGCCGATCACGTTCGGGCAGATGACGAAATAGCGGTCGGTATCGACCGGCCGGCCGGGGCCGATCATCGTCGTCCACCAGCCTGCGCGGCCGGTCACAGGATTGATCCCGGCGGCGTACTGGTCGCCGGTCAGCGCGTGGCAGACCAGGATCGCGTTCGATTTGGTTGTGTTCAGCGTGCCGTAGGTCTCATAGGCCACGGTGATCGGCCCCAAGGTCACGCCGCTGTCCAGCCGCATCGGCTGGTCGGCCGCCAAGGTCATGACCTTGCTGGCCACCGGTCGGGACCGGATAGGCTGAGAATTCGCAGCGAGTGAAACCGGCTTCATCGAACAACCATAGTTTTGCCTTTGCGTCCCGCGAGGGCGGCGGCTACACACATGCAGCCTATATTTGCCTTCGCGGCGCTCAAGTACAGATCACCTAATGTCTTCCCCCGACCCACGTCTCGACCTTTTGCGCCAGGATATCGACTCGATCGACGCTTCTATTCACGATCTGATCGTGAAACGCGGCACAATCGTCGAGGACATCCGCAAGATCAAGAAGCGCAGCGGTCCCGCCCTGCGCCCAGGCAGGGAGGCGACGATATTACGCCGTCTCGCGGCAAAACATCAGGGGGCCTTTCCACTTCCAGCCCTGGTGTGTCTTTGGCGTGAGATGATGGGCGGCTTCACCCATATGCAGCAGCCGTTCTCGGCCGCTGTCTATGCGCCCGAGGGCGACGGCCGGTCGGGCCGGATCGCGCGCGATCACTACGGCAGCATGACCCCGCTGAATACGATGTCCAGCGCCTCCGCCTGCGTCCGCGCGGTCGCCGAGGGCACCGCCGATATCGCCGTCCTGCCGGTGCCGGCCGAGGGCGAGGCGGAGCCGTGGTGGCGCCTGTTGATGTCCAACGACAACAAGACACCCCAGGTCGTCTCCCGCCTGCCGTTCGTGCAGCACAGGAACGCGGAACAGGCGCTGGTTGTCGCGGCCTGGGGACGCGACTTCTCCGAATCGGAGGCCAGCCTGATTGCGCTGAGGCTGAATGAGCGCACCAGCCGGGGCCGCATCATGGCGGCGATGACCGAGGCGGGATTTGCCGACGCGGTGTCGCTCTCGACCATGGAGACCGACCCGGAGAACTGCTTCCATGTTGTCGAGGTTTCCGGCGGCGTGTTGCCCGCCGACGCGGCGATGGCGTCATTGCCGGCGCGGCTCGGCCCGGCATTGATGGATGCGCATATTATCGGCGGCTATGCCCGCCCACTGGTGATTTCGCGCAAGACCGGCAAGAATTAGGCCGGACCAAGCGGACGTTTAGTCTAAAGAGATGAAAATGGCAGGCCCAACCCCCCAGCCGGGGATACTCGGCATTTCCCCCTATGTCGGGGGCGAATCGAAAGTCCCCGGCTTCGACAAGCCGGCGCGGATGGCCTCGAACGAGAACCCGCTCGGCCCCAGCCCCAAGGCGATGGCGGCCTATGCGCGCGCCGCCGCCGAGCTGCATCGGTATCCCGACGGCGGGGCGGCTGCCATCCGCAACGCGATCGGCGCACATTACGGGCTGGACCCTGCGCGCATCGTCTGCGGCACCGGCTCCGACGAGATCTTCGCGTTGCTGGCCCAGTGCTATGCCGGGCCGGGGGATGAGGTGCTCTATTCCGAGCACGGCTTCCTGGCCTATCCGATCGTCGCCCGCGGTGCCGGTGCGACGCCTGTGACCGCGCCGGAGAAGAACCTGACCACCGATGTCGACGCGTTGCTGGCCAAGGTCGGAGGCAAGACGAAGATGATCTTCCTCGCCAACCCCAACAACCCGACCGGGTCCTATATCCCCAAGGGCGAGATCGAGCGGCTGATTGCCGGTATCCCCGATACGGTGCTGCTGGTGCTGGATGCGGCCTATGCCGAATATGTCGGCCGCGACGATTACAGCGCCGGCCACGAATTCGTGCACGACCGGCCCAACGTCGTGGTGACCCATACCTTCTCGAAGATCTACGCGCTGGGCAGCGCCCGGCTAGGTTGGGCCTATTGCCCGGCCGCCGTCGCCGATGTGCTGAACCGGGTGCGCCAGCCCTTCAACGTCAACGCGCCGGTGATGGAGGCGGGGATCGCGGCGCTTGCCGACACCGAGCATTTCGAGACGTCGAAGGCGCATAACGACCGCTGGAGGCCTTGGCTCGAGGAGCGGCTGACCAAGCTGGGCTTCAAGGTCCATCCCAGCGTCGGCAACTTCCTGCTGGTCTCGTTCAAGCCGCACGATGCCGAGCAGGTCCGCCTGTTCGTGAAGTCGAAGGGCGTGCTGATCCGCCAGATGGGCAGCTATGGCCTGTCGGACTGCCTGCGTATCACCGTCGGCACCGAGGATGAGATCAAGCAGCTGGTCGCCGCGCTGGAGGCCTTCCTGTTCCAGAACGAGCCGAAACAATGAGCGGGCCGATCTTCAATCGCGTCGCGATCATCGGCTTCGGCCTGATCGGCTCATCGCTGGCCCGCGCGATCCGGGCGCATGATCTGGCACGCACAATCGTCGCTTGCGATATGAGCGAGGAGGCGCGCGCGACGATCAACCGCCTGGCGCTGGCCAACGAGGTGACCGACGACCCTGCGACCGCGGTGCGCGATGCCGATCTCGTCGTCATCGCCGCGCCGCTGGGCGCCTATGCGGACATCGTGAAGAGGATGGCGCCGGCGCTGAAGGCCGGGGCGATCGTTTCCGATGTCGGCTCGGTGAAGGGCCCCGTGGTGCGCGATCTGCCGGGTATGCTGCCCAGGACGGTGCATCTGGTGCCCGGCCACCCCATCGCCGGCACCGAGAATTCCGGCCCCGGCTCGGGCTTCGAGACGCTGTTCGAGGGCCGCTGGTTCATCATGACCCCGCCACCCGGGGCCGACGAAGAGGCGGTGCGCAAGGTCGGCGACCTGTGGGCGGCCTGCGGCTCGCAGATCGAAATCATGGACGCCCCGCATCACGACAAGGTGCTGGGCATCACCTCGCATCTGCCGCACCTCATCGCCTACACGATCGTCGGTACCGCGGCGAACCTTGAGGACGATGCGCAGTCCGAGGTGATCAAGTTCTCCGCCTCCGGCTTCCGCGACTTCACCCGCATCGCCGCCTCGGACCCAACCATGTGGCGCGACGTGTTCCTCAACAACCGCGAGGCGGTGCTGGAAATGCTCCAGCGCTTCACCGAGGACCTGACCGCGCTCCAGCGGGCCATCCGCCGCGGCGAGGGCGACACGCTGTTCGACCTCTTCACCCGCACCCGCGAAATCCGCCGCCGGATCATCGACGCGCATCAGGCATAGGAGATACGAGATGGATTGCTACGAAGTCTGCAAACTGCTCGTGGCGATCTGTCTGGCCTCCGGGGTACCCGCGCTGGCCGCCGAGGCCGCCGATACCCCCGCTTTCCAGAAGCTCGTCTCCGACTGGTATCAGGAGGATTTCCGGGTCCATCCGATGACCGCCGGCTATGCCGGATTCCATCAATATGACGGCAAGATGGAAGAGGTCAGCGCCGCGAGCCACGAGGCCGAGCGCAAGCGCCTGCACGGCTGGCTTGACAGGCTGAATGCGGTCGATCCGAAATCGTTGCCGCTGAAGGATGCGGACGACCGCGAGGTCCTGATCGGCAAGGTCCAGGCGCGGCTGCTGGAGGAAGAGGACATCCAGATGTGGCGCCACGATCCGGGCGCCTATTCCGGGCTGGTGACCGAGGCCGTCTTCCAGACGATCAAGCGGGACTATGCACCGCTGGAACAGCGCATGCGCTATGCCATCGAGCGGGAAGGCCGGATTCCCGAGCTGCTCGCCACCGCCAGGACGGTGATCGACAAGCCGCCGCGGGTCTATGTCGATGTCGCGCTGGAGAATATCGACGGGGCCATCGGCTTCTTCGAATCCAGCGTGTCGGAGGCCTTCAAGCCGGTGGCGGACAAGGAGTTGCAGAAACAGCTGGCCGATGCGAACGCCAAGTCCCTGGTGGCGCTGAAGGATTATCGCGACTGGCTGAAATCGATCCAGCCGGCCGCCAACGGCGACTACGCACTGGGCGCGGAGAAATACCGCCGCAAGCTGGCCTATGAGGAAATGGTCGATCTGCCGCTGGACCGGGTGCTGGCTGTGGGCGAGGCGCAGCTCAGGAAGGATCAGGCGGCGTTCGTCTCGGCGGCGCGGAAGATCGATCCCTCCAAGTCGCCCGACGCGGTGATGGCCGCGCTGATCAAGGATCATCCCACGGCCGATACGCTGGTGCCGATGGCCCGCGAGCAGCTGGTGACGCTGCGCAAGTTCATCGCCGACCGCAATCTGGTGCCGCTGCCGCCTGAGCACGCGCCCACCGTGATGCCGACGCCGACCTTCGAGCGCGCGCTGATCGAGGCGGAGGAGGATTCGCCCGGGCCCTATGACAAGGTCGCCAAGGAGGCCTTCTATTTCATCACCCCGCCCGGCGCGGACCTGACGCCTCAGCAGCAGGAGGAGTATCTCCAGGGCTACAGCATTCCGGTGCTGAACAATGTGTCGGTGCACGAGGTCTTCCCGGGGCATTTCGTGCAGCTGATGCTGATGCGCTCGCTGCCCGATCTGTCGATGGTGCGGCGCCTCTCCCAGACGACCTCGAACGTCGAAGGCTGGGCCCATTATTGCGAGACGATGATGCTGGACGAGGGCTTCGGCGACGGCGATCCGAAGCTGAGGATGGGCCAGATCGTCGACGCCCTGCTGCGCGACGCCCGCTATATCGTCGGGATCAAGGAGCATACCGAGGGCATGACCGTCGACCAGGCGACGGACTTCTTCGTCAAGGAGGCGCACCAGACGCCTGAGATCGCGCGCAAGGAAGCGCTTCGCGGAACCTCCGATCCGACGTATCTTTACTACGCGCTGGGCAAGCTTGAGATCCTGAAGCTGCGCGAGGATTGGCAAGCCAGGATGGGCGAGAAGTACGCGATCGGAGATTTCCACAGGCGCCTGATGGAAGCGGGGACAGTGCCGATCAAGATCATCCGGCGTGAGATGATGGGGGCCGATGGGCCGTTGCTTTAGGTTTGCGCGCGCGCTCGGCGCGCTGGTATTCGCCGGCCTGATCGGGCCGGCCGCGGTGGCGGGCGTGACCGTGCTGGACGATGGGGCCGGCGGCGGCTCCGCCAAGATCAGGATCCAGTCCGCTATCCATAAGGGTGACCTCGCCGCGTTCGAGGCGGCGATCGACCGGGTGAGCCGGACCGCGATGGCGCGGATCAACGGCGTGCCCTTCGTCACGGTCGAGCTCAATTCCCCAGGTGGGGATGTGGTCGAGGCGGTCGGGATCGGGCGCGTCGTCTACCGCCATGCCGCGATGACCTTGGTCCGTCCCGGGCAGGAATGCGTCAGCGCCTGTGTCTTCATCATGATGGCCGGTGCGGTCCACACCCCGAACGGCGCGGCGATCGGCGTGCACAAGCCGATGCTCGTGGCCTGGCGGAACATGAGCTACGCCGAGGCGCGGGCCAAATATGACGGGCTGATGCGCTATCTGCGCGACTATTTCCATGAGCTCGGCGTATCCGATGCCGCCTACGATGTCATGATGGGCACGAGTTCATACGACATGCGCTATCTGACCTGGTGGGAGATGGACGCGTGGGGGCTGCGCGGCGAGGGGCCGGCCTGGCGGCAGCGCATGGCCGACAACCAGGCGGCCCTGGCCGCGCGGGAGGCGCGGGAACATTGGACGGCGGATGCCGCGCCGAGCCTGCCGAAGATCGACCAATCCTGGCGCGAGGTCGTGTTCATGCCGGGCGACCTGCACGGCAAGGATTACTATGCCGGAACGGATATCCGGCCGGTGCCCTTCACCTGGGACTCGATCGACGCCGATGTCCAACAGTTGGCGTGGGACCAGCCTGATGTGGCGGGCTTCACCATCAGGCTCGGCCGGGCGATCTGGGACACGCTGAGGCCGGTCTGGTGGCTGCTCGCGATCCTGCTGTTCGAGATCCTGCGCGCCAACCCGGACAATTGGCCCGACCACCCTTTCCGCGCGCGGCGCGACCAGTGGCGGCTCAAACCATTCCGGCTGACGGATGCATCCAATCCTCTGCGCGTGGCATCTTCGAAGTCGAGATGACCTTCAGGCGCCCCGTTGTTCCTGCCAGACGGCGCGAATGAAGGCGGCAATCTCCGGCGCGGACTTCAGATGGTGGACCCTCTTATGAGGCCTCGCGTCGGCGACGAACTGCCGATATCTCGGGGTCAGCAGGCGGTGACAGCGCCAGACATTCCTGTAGCTGCTGAACGTGCTGGCCCATAGCGGGCTGTTCTCGGGCCAGCCGGGCGGAGGGTGGAAAAGCCCCGCGGCCAGCCGGTTCGTAACCCACCGGAAATGGGTCGTCAGCGGCAGGTCGATATAGACGAGCGTGTCGGCGGCGGCGAACCTTTGCCATGTCAGCGCCACGCTGCCGAAACCGTCGGCGATCCAGGCGTCCCGTTCGATGATGCCGGTATGAAGCCGGTGAAATTCGTCAACCGGAAGCCTGCCGCCGTCCGCCGCGTCCGGCCGGTATCGGCCGTCACGAAACGCCAGCTTGTCCAGGCAGTACAGGGGATGTCCCGTGGCCTCGGCCAATTGCCGGGCCAACCGGGATTTTCCGCCGCCGGCATTGCCGAACACGGCGATCTTTCGCATTTGGGGCAGGGGCGATGACATTGCGGTCTCCTTCGGTGGAATACCCAGGAGACCGGCAATCAAGGGAACCCGCCTCCGAGGCGGGTTGCGGACGATCAGACGCGCGCCGGCCCACCACCCCGATGAATGGCGGGAATAATCAGCGAAGTGCGGGCGCGGCAGGCGGTCATAGTGTTGACCTATCACGACCCGGAGGGGTTCGGCCAGACCGGCTCAATACAGCTTCAGCTCAGGCATCTGGCCAAGCTTGATCGCGCCGGCGGAGATGCGGCGGTTCTGGATCGACAGCGGCGTGTTGACCGAGGGCTTGCCGTCCGGTCCGGGGTGGGAGGCGATGCCCAGCGCCAGCTTGGCGATGCTGGCCGAGCCGAGCTTGAGCCAGCCGGCGGCGGCAAGACTGTCGATCGCCTGCTCATAGCCGGTCAGATGGGCGGTGAAGGCGCCTTCCGGCTGCATTTCCTTGTCCAGCGCCAGCGTCCCGTCGGCGGACAGGCTGAGCTGGCCCCATTGCAGCGCCAGCGTATTCAGGTTGACGGTGCCGCCGACCTCGCGCCAGGCATTGAGGCCGGCCTCGTCCCACGTTGCAGGCGGCTTGCCGAGCAGCTGCACATGCAGCGCAGCCTGTTCGATCTTCGCGCCGAGCGGATTGCCCTCCAGCACCTGGGCCGAGACGCCCATCAGCTTCAGCGACAGGTCATAGGCGATGTCGGTGTCGGCCGTGGGCTCGACGGTCGGGCGGGTGCCGTCGAACTCGACCGTCGTCACCGTCAGCTCCCGGTTCGGCGGCGCATTTTCGGCCGTGGCGGACGAGCCGCTGACCGTGTCGGCGGTGAGATCCAGCGACAGCGGCATCGCGGTCTTGCCGAAGCTGGCATGGCCCCTCAGCGTCTCGCCATCGAAGACCATGGGCGGGCGGGTCGTGCCGGCCGGAAGCGCAACCTCGAACCCGCCGGTGGCAGTGACGCCGAACCTGTGCAGCGACCAGGGGAGAAGACGCAGCCTGAGGTTCTGGCTGGAGAAGCCGAAGCCGCCCGGCCAGGCGAGGCTCACATCCTTCAGCTTGACCGTGAAGGCGAAGGGGTAGCCGCCGACCGAAACCCGGGTCGGCGCGATCTTCGCCCCCTTCGCCTGTTCGCCGGCGATGAACTGGTCGATCCGGCCGGTGATGACGTTGGACGCGACCCACCACCAGCCCGAATAGGCCACGATGGCGACGCCTGCGGCGAGCGCGATGGCATGCTGCTTACGAATGGGCGCGTTCTCCCGCTTCCGCTGCGACCAGCCGGTCGGTTTCGCTTTCCAGTCGCTGCTCCAAAAGCGAAAGCGCCGATTCGGGTTCCAGCCCGGGTTCGATCGGCGGCAGGAAGGAAAAGGTGACGGTGCCGCCGTATTTGCGCCCATGCTTGGGCCAGAACAGGCCGGAATTGAGCGCCAGCGGCAGGATCGGCAGGTCGAGATTCTTGTAGAGCGTCGCCACCCCGGCCTTGTAGCTGCGCTTGACCCCCACAGGTATGCGGGTGCCCTGCGGGAAGATGACGATAGGACGGCCCTCTTCCTTGGCCTTCTGGGAGGCCTCGATCATCGGCCCCACCGCCTTGCGCCCGGCGCCGCGGTCGATCGGGATCATGCCGGTGCTCTTCAGATACGGGCCCCAGATCGGGATCTTGAGCAGTTCCTTCTTCAGCACGATCGCCGGATCGTTCAGCAGCATGTGCAGCTTCATCGTCTCGAAGGTGGACTGGTGCTTGGCGGCGACGATGAACGAGCCATGGGCGGGCAGGTTCTCGAGGCCGATCACGCGATAATGGAGGCCCAGCACGTGGCGCTCAACCCACGCGACGGAGCGCACCCACAGCAGCGCCATCTGCAGCGCGCCCTTGCGCGGCAGCAGCGGCCCGAATGCGAGGGCGATGCAACAGATGCCGGTCCAGAGGGGGAATGCGATCGAGAATGCGATACTGCGCAGGCGGTCCATCAACCCTCTATGCGTTTTCCACAGTATGGACGAACAGATAGCGCCATTTGGCGATCAGGTACTTTCCATACTCGCCCAGCAGCAATCCGAACATAGGGCCTCGCCACCACGGCGAATTTTGCGTACGCGACGGACGGATCGGATTGGGCAGGATGTCGAGGTCCGGCGCTTCCATTTTGAACTCGATCAGCGCGCGGGGCATATGATAGTCGGCCGTGACCAGCCGCATGCTCCTGAAGTTGTTGGCACGCATCCAGGCGACGCTTTCGACCGAGTTGCCGAACGTGTCGCCGGCGGTGTCGCCGACATCGATCCGGGCGGCCAATGCCGCATTGGACTGGGGCGAGGCAGGGGTGGGCCGGTCGATCTTGAGCAGTTCGTCGACGCCGACGCCGCGATGGACACCCGATACGAACAGCCGGTTCGCCTTGCCTGCTTCCAGCAGGGACAGCGCGCTGGAGATGCGCTCGCCGCCGCCGGTCAGCACGACGATGGCGTCGGTCCGGGACTGGTCCGCGGTCGGGTCCGGCAGGTGATGGACGAAGCGGACGAACCCTATGGCGATCGGGAGGCTTGCCGCGAACACGACCAGGAACGCGCGAAAGAGGAAGCCGCCGACCCGCCTGATGCCGCCCCAGCTCATGGCAGCCGGCGCGCCAGCCCGTAGGCGGTCCACCGTGTGACCAGCATCGCCAGCAGCAGCGCGCCGGCCGGCACCAGGGCCAGCACGGCCCAGTCGGCCGGCTCGAGCCGCAACTCCGACACGAACGGAACCACCGGTGGGGCGCCCTTGAGAATGCCGACGATGACCGCCGCCGCCAGCGCGGCCCCGGCGATCACGCCGGCGACGGTGGCGCGCAAGGCGCCGGCCTGGAACTGGCCGGCGATGAATCCGTCGGTGGCGCCCAGGCTGTGCAGCAGCTCGATCTCGTCCCGGTTGACCGCGAGCCGCGCCCGCGCCGTGGCGGCGACGGTGAGGATCGCGGTCAGCGCGATTGCGGCGAACACCGCCAGGCCGATTGCCTCGCCGGCCTCGGCGATGCGCAGCAGGTCGCGGGTCCAGGCGCCATGATCGTCCAGTTTTGCGTCCGGCGCGGCGGCCGCCAGCTTCTGCGCCAACGCGGCGGCCGAGGGCGGCCGGTCGCGGTCGATCGAGACGTCGATCAATGTCGGCAGCGGCAGCGCGGAGGTCAGCGCGGCGTCATGCAGCCAGGGCTGCAGCAGGCGTCGCATCTCGTCCGCCGGCACGATCCGCGCGTCGGTGACGCCAGGCGTTGTTTTCACGGCCGCGACGGTCTTGTCGGCATCCGCCGCGGTGGTCTCGACGGTCCAGCGATCGGTCACGGCATGGCGCCAGGCGGTGTCCACATGACGGAGCGTCGCCGCGCCGGCCAGCACCAAAATGCCGAGCGCGACCATGAGCGCGGTGACCAGCACCGAGAGCGTGCGCATGGTCCGCTGCTCGGACTTGAAGGGGATGCCGCTCATGATCTGCTCCCGGCGCCGGGCAGGCGGACCAGGTTGCCGTCGGTCAGCTCCAGCCGGGCGTGCGGGAAACGTTCGATCAGGCTGCGATTGTGGGTGGCGATGACGATGGCGGTGCCCAGCCGGTTCAGCTCCTCGAACAGGCGCAATATGCGCTGGCCGATGGCCTCGTCGACACTGCCGGTCGGCTCGTCGGCCAGCAGGATGCCGGGGCGGGCGACGACCGCGCGGGCGATGGCGACGCGCTGCTGCTCGCCGCCCGACAGCGCCCGCGGGCTCGCCTGCAGGGCGTCGCCCAGCCCGACCCATTCCAGGATGGCGGTGACGTCGCGCCGGATCTCGCGTTCCTTCTCGCCGGCCAGCCGCAGGGGCAGGGCGACATTGTCGAAGGCGGACATATGGTCCAGCAGGCGGAAATCCTGGAATACCATGCCGATCTGGCGGCGCAGCGCCGGCACCCGGCGGCGCTTCAGCGCGCCGACATCCTGCCCAAACACCGACAGGAAGCCGCGCGTGGGCTTGAGGCTCAGATGCATCATGTTGAGAAGGGTGGTCTTGCCGGCGCCGCTCGCGCCGGTCAGGAAATGAAAGCTGCCCGGCTCGATCGAGACGCTGACGTCATGCAGTATCTCGGGACCGACACCGTACCGGAAGCCGACATTATCGAACGTGATCATCGCGACTCGCGGGAGCTTGCTCCCTAGTATTGTTGCAGAAGCCGCTTGAGATAGTCGAGTTCCTGCCGGGGCCGTTCATGCTCGCCGGCTCGCTTGCGCAACTCGTCGAGAATGGCGCGCGAGCGCTGCATTTCGCGGTCGGTGGGCACATGGACGGTTCGGCCGGTATCGAAGCGCGAGCGGCCCAGCGGGTCTTTGTTGCCTTCGCCTTCGCCCTTCATGATCGTTTCGTTGCCCTGCTGCGACAGCTGGTCCGACAGGTCCTGCGCCGCCTCGTCCAGCTTGCCGGCGGCATTCTCCTGGTCGCCCTGCGCGCCGCCCTTGGTGCCGCGCTGCAGCGCCTTGGCCGCGTTGCGCATCGCCTTGTCCGCCTCGCTCAGCGCCTGCGGGATATTGCCCATGGCATCGCCGATCTGACGGGCGGATTCGCCCAGCGCCTTGCGCAGCGCCTCCTGCTTCTCGGCGCCGTTGGGATCGTTGCCGTTTTCCATGTCGCGCTGTTTCTTGGCCAGGTCCTTGAGGTCCTGCAGCGACTTTTTGCCCGCCTCGTTGCTCTTGCCGGCGCCCGCCTTCATGTTTTCCAGCAGCTGCTTGATGTAATCCAGCATATCCTGGGCGGCATCGCGGGAGCCGTTCTGGGCCATCTGGTTCATCTTGTCGACCTGGTCGTTCAGATCGTGCTGGTCCATGGTCGGGGTGTTGGGGTCGGCATCGTCCTGCTTCTGGCCGGCCTCCATCTGCTTGCGCATATTCTCAGCCATCGCCTGCAGGTCGCGGTTCATCGCGTCCTTCAGGTTCTGGGTCAGGCGGGCGATCTCGGATGGCGGTGTGTTCGGGTCCTTCAGCGCCTTTTCCAGCGCCTCCTCGGCGGTGCGCAGATCCTTCTCGGCCTGGGGCCGGTTCCCGTCCTCGATCTTGAGGGCCGCGTTCCACAGCAGGTCCTCGATATCGGCGGTGGCGTCGTTGTCATGATGCCCGGCGCGGCGCAGCTCTGTCGCCGCCGCCTTCAGCGCGAGAAAGACGCTCAGATCCTCGTTGAATACCTGCGGGTTGTTGCTGAGGTTGAACAGCTCCAGCGCCAGCTTGAAGCGCGGCTCGTCATCGAAGATGACGTGCTTGCGGATGGCCACGATCTCCATTGCCACGCCATTGACGAAGCGGCGCTCAGGCAGGCGGAAGACCGCTTCCTGGCTTTCGCCCGTCTGGCCGGCGACATCGGTCGCCACCAGCTTCACCAGCACCTGCATGCCGGCCCAGGGATGGGCTGTCAGGTCCTGATAGCTCGATCCGCGCAGTTCCTTCTCGGTCTGGCCCGAGGCCAGCGTGATGTCGATCGGATCGGCGACAACCTCGGGCTGGCCCGGCACGCGCCGCGCCTTCAGCCGGATCGCGGCGACGCCGTAATCGTCGGTCGCGTGATAATCGAACTTGATCGCGCTGGACTGCATCACCGACGGCGGGGCGGTGAGGGAGACGATCGGCAACTGGTCGGGAATGATCTCGATATGCCAGCGGGCAAGGGTCGAGAACCAGCCGCGATGAACGCTGAGGTCGCCCGGCGTCGTCAGCGTCCTGGTGACGGCAAAGCCGCCGCCCTCGATATGCTTGAAATCATCCCTGGCGTCGTTCAGCGCCAGCCGCGGCGTGCTCGACCCGCCGGTGACATGAACCTCCAGCGTGCTGCCGGTCGGCACCGGGACCTTCGCATCGCTGTCATTCTTCAACAGGATCGGCGCCATGCCGGTATAGGCTGGCGGCTTGACCCAGGCCTCGACCGGGATCGTTACGATGTCGCCGCCGAACTGGGGTGTCAGCGACGCCAGAACCAGCCGTCCGGTGCGCGGTCCGGCGATCGCGATACCCAGGATCAGCGTCATCGCCACCAGCAGGCGCAGCGCCCAGGGGTCGCGCTCCGGCAAGTTGGGCCGGGGCAGGCCGACACGCAGCCGGCCGATCTCGGCGCGCTTGCGCTCCTGATGCAGCCGCCACAGCATCGCGGCGGTCCCGTCGCCCTCCGCGCCGGCCGGGTGGTCGATCAGGGCTTCGAAGGGGCGGTGGCTGAGCGCGCTGTCGCGCTCCACCTTGCGTTCGGCGGCGCTGTGCGAGGCCAGCGAGAACTGGCGCAGTCCGTGACGGACGGCCAGGCCCAGCACGGCCAGATAGCCGATCAGGAAGACGAGATGCAGCCAGGCGGGCAGGGCCGTGGGTATGCCGAACACGGCGAGAATTATGAAGAAGCCGACCAGCGTCACCGCCGGCCAGAAGGATGTCGCGGCGCTTTCCAGCCACAGGACAACGCGGGCGAGGCCCGCGAACCAGGCGATCCTATTGTCCGGGCGGGGCGCACCCAACGTCATGCACGCTTCCGTTCTGCCGGCTTCAGGCCCTCGGGCTCATTCAGCCAGCGCGGTATCTGTTCGTCCGCGAACATCGCCTCGATCGATTGGCGGGGCCGCACGACATCGAAATCGTCGCCCTGCACAAGAACCTCGGCCGCCAGCGGCCTGGCATTATATGTCGACGACATGCTGGAACAATAAGCCCCCGCCGCGCCGAACACCACAAGATCGCCGGCCTCGATCGGCGGCAGCATGCGCCCGCGAGTGAAGGTGTCCCCGGTCTCGCAGACCGGCCCGACGACGTCGACCGGCTTCAGTTCCGCGCCCGCCGCTGCTTGCGCCACCGGCTGGATCGGGTGCCAGGCGCCGTACATGCTGGGCCGCATCAGGTCGTTCATGCCGGCATCCATGATCAGGATGTCGCCCGCGGGCCCCGCCTTGCGGTAGACGACCTGGGAGAGCAGCACGCCGGCGGTGGCGACGATGGAGCGGCCCGGCTCGATCGCCAGCCGGCAGCCCAGATTGCCGACCGTGCCGAACACGATGTCGGCATAGGTCTCGAGCGACGGCGCCACCTCGTCCTTGTAGGTGATGCCGATCCCGCCGCCGAGATCGAGCGCCTGAACCTCCAGCCCGTCGCGCCGCAGTTCCAGCACCAGCTCGGCCACTTTGGCATAGGCCGCCTTGTAGGGGCTAAGGTCGATCAGCTGCGAGCCGATATGCAGTGCCAGGCCGACCGGCTCGATGCCGGGCAAACTCGCAGCCTTGCGATAGACGCGCTGCGCATCTGAATAGGGGATTCCGAACTTGTCGCCGCGCTTGCCGGTCGAAATCTTCTCATGCGTGCGGGCATCGACATCCGGATTGATGCGCAGCGCGATCCGTTGCGTCCGGCCGAGGGCAACGGCGACCTCGCTCAGCGCCTCGAGCTCGGGCTCGGACTCGACATTGATCTGCGCGACCCCGGCCTTGACCGCCGTGGCCAGCTCGTCCCGCGTCTTGCCGACGCCGGAGAAGACGATCTTGGATGCCGGGATACCCGCGGCCTGGGCGCGCTTCAACTCGCCCAGCGACACGATGTCGGCCCCGGCGCCGAGGCTGCCCAGCAGGGCGACGACGGCCAGGTTGCCGTTGGCCTTGAGCGCGAAATGGATGCCCAGGCTGGTTCCGCCGAAAGCCTTTTCATAGGCGCGGTAATTCGCCTCCAGCACCGCCGCCGAATAGACGTAGGTCGGCGTGCCGACGGCGGCGGCGATCTTCGTGAGCGCCACGCCCTCGGCATGCAGGATGCCGTTACGATAGGTAAACCCGGTCAATAATGCGCCCCTTGCTCGTCTTTCGGCGGATAGTTCGCCGGATATTTCTGGTGCTTGTATTCGGGATCGGGCGGGTCGAGATAGCGGGCGCGCTTGCCGCAGCCGGAGAGGCCGAGCGCAACGGCGACCAGCAGGACGCAGCTCAGTAGTCTCATAAGAACCTCGCCTTCGCTGCGTTGACCGCCTCGCGCACCCGGCTCGGTGCCGTGCCGCCCTCGCTGGTCCGGCTGGCGACCGAGGCTTCGACCGTCAGCACGCCGAACACCCGTTCGTCGATCGCGGCATGCACTGCCTGGAACTCCGCCAGGGTCAGGCCGTGGAGTTGAACCCCCCGGCTCTCGGCCTGCTTCACCAGGCTGCCGGAGACGTGGTGGGCTTCGCGAAACGGCAGGCCCAGCGTGCGCACCAGCCAGTCGGCCAGGTCGGTCGCCGTCACATAGCCGCGGTCCGTCGCCCGCCGCATCGCATCCGCCTTCACGCTCATGTCGGCGACCATATTGGTCATTGCCGCCAGCGCAAGCGCCAGCGTGTCCTCGGCGTCGAAGACCGGCTCCTTGTCTTCCTGCATGTCCTTGGAATAGGCGAGCGGCAAGCCCTTCAGCGCGATCAGCAGGGTGTTGAGGTCGCCGATCACCCGCCCGGTCTTGGCCCGCACCAGCTCGGCCGCGTCGGGGTTGCGCTTCTGCGGCATGATCGAGCTGCCGGTGGTGAAGCCATCCGACAGGCGCACGAAGGCGAACTGGTCGGAAGACCACAGCACCAGCTCCTCGGCAAAGCGGGAGAGATGGACGGCCAGGATCGAGGCTGTCGCCAGATAATCGAGCGCGAAATCGCGGTCGGATACCGCGTCGATCGAATTCGCGGCCGGCCGGGCAAAGCCCAGCGCCTTGGCTGTGGCTTTGCGGTCGATCGGGTAGGGGGAGCCGGCAAGGGCGGCGGCACCCAGCGGGCAGTCGTCGGCACGCTTTATCGCATCGGCCACCCGGCTGCGGTCGCGGCCCAGCATCTCGACATAGGCCAGCAGGTGATGGCCGAAGGTGACGGGTTGGGCCAGCTGCAGATGGGTGAAGCCCGGCATGATCGTGTCGACATGCGTCTCGGCCTGGGCGATCAGCGCCGCCTGCAGCGCCTTCAGCTCGTCGTCCAGCCGGTTGAGCGCGTTGCGGACCCACAGCTTGAAATCGGTTGCCACCTGGTCATTGCGCGAGCGGGCGGTGTGCAGCCGGCCCGCCGCCGGGCCGATCAGCTCTGCCAGCCGCGCCTCGACATTCATATGGATGTCTTCCAGCTCGGTCTTGAATACGAACCGGCCCTCGGCGATCTCGGCCTCGATCCTGGTCAGGCCGTCGGTGATCGCCACCGCGTCCTCGGCCGATATGATGCCCTGGGCCGCCAGCATTGCGGCATGGGCGCGCGACCCGGCTATATCCTCCTGCCACAGCTTGCGGTCGAAGCCGATAGATGCATTGATCCGCTGCATGATGGAGGACGGCCCCGCGCTGAAGCGGCCGCCCTACAGGCTGTTCGCCCCGGTTCCGGAGGCTGAGGAGGAAGACTTGGTCATGGCTGACATATCGATAGCATACTCAAAGGTCCTGGCCACAGGCGCCCTGGCTCTTTCCCTGTTGTGCGCGCCTGTGATGGCCGACACCACAGGCAAGCCGGGCGAACTTATCGAGACGAAGCCGGCCAAGCCAGTCCCTACGCTGACTTTGATGTCGCTGGCCGACGAATCGCCGACCGATCTCAGCGCCTATAGGGGCAAACCGCTGATCGTGAATCTGTGGGCCACCTGGTGCGGCCCCTGCATCACCGAGATGCCGTCGCTGATGAAGCTGTCGGACCGGCTGAAGAACAGCGGCGTGGTGGTGATTGCGATCTCCGAGGATCGGGGCGGCAAGTTCGTCGTCGACCCGTTCCTGAAGGAGCACAATATCGCCGGCCTGCCGGTCTTCCTCGACAAGACCATGTCCACCGGCAAGGCCCTGAAGGAGGCGACCATCCTGCCGATGACGATCCTGATCGACGCCGAGGGCAACGAGGTCGGGCGGGTGAAGGGCGACCGCGACTGGGATTCCGCCGACAGCCGGGCTGAGCTGGCCAAGCTGTTCGGGCTCAAGGCGCTGTAGTCCCGACACGCTATAAAGTCGCAAATAATTTCCGGATTCGGGCTCCGGCGCATTGAAGCGCCGGGCAATCCCTGCTAATGCGAATAAGTCGCATTTATAAGGCCGTACCCGGATCTCTCGATGAAATCCCGTTTGTTATGGGCGATCCTGGCTCCGGCCGCGATCGTCGTTCCCGGCGCGCATGCCGAAGTGTTCATGAGCGTCGAGCAGGCTCAGGCCCAGCTGTTCCCAGGCGCCAGCTTCACGCCCGATTTCCGCACGCTGACCGGCGCCCAGGCCGATGAGATCGAGAAGATCAGCGACGAGAATGTCCGCGGTAAGGAGATCAGGATCTGGAAGGTCTCGACCGGCGGCTGGTTCATCGCCGACGAGGTGGTGGGTAAGCATGAATTCATCCCCATCGCGCTGGCGATCAATGCCGACGGCACGGTGAAGGGGATCGAGATCCTTGAGTATCGCGAATCCTACGGCGGCCAGGTGCGCGACCCGGCCTGGCGCGCCCAGTTCACCGGCAAGCGCAACGGCGACACGCTGACCTTGACCAAGGATATCAGGAACATCTCCGGCGCGACCCTGTCGTCGAAACACATCACCGGCGGCGTCAAGCGCCTGCTCGCGACCTATGCCACAATCATCGCACGCGGTTAAACTCCGGACGGTGCCGCAGCGCCGGAAGCCTGCCGCCGGGTCGGTTCGGCTCACACGCTTGCGCAAATGGGGCGTGTACGCTGTCGGGATCGGCATCTGGACCTCGGGCGTGCTGTGGCTGGGCCTGCATTATTTCCTGCGGCAGAAGAGCGAGTTCGGCTTCGAGACCAACCCGGCCGAGCCCTGGATGCTCAAACTGCATGGCGCTTTCGCCTTCGCCGCGCTGGTGGGGCTGGGGCTGCTGTGGGGTGTCCATGTTCTCAACGGCTGGTTCGCCAATCGCCGGCGCTGGTCCGGCGGGATCGTCTTCGGGCTGGCCTGCTTTCTCGGCCTGACCGGCTATCTGCTCTACTATGTCGGGGATGACGGTTTCCGCGATTTCGTGTCGATCGCCCATTGGGCGGTCGGAATTGCAGCGATCGGGTGTTTCCTGTGGCACCGCTTCTGGGATGGGAGCGACTAAGCGCCAGGCTCTTGAGCCAAACTGTCGCAGCGCAGGAAATGTTATACACTTTGTTGCGAATGATATTGAGAAGCGTTCTTATTCGCGATAATGGTCCCCGCAAAGAAGGGATCAACGATTATGAATTCTGCGAAATACCTGTCAGCCGCAATCGCCGCCGCCCTGTTGATCGGGGCACCCGCCCGTGCCGACGAGCCGCTTTTCGGTTTCATCTACGCCACCGATCTGCTGCCCAAGGGGCAGATGGAGGCCGAGCAATGGGCCACCCTGCGCGAGGGCCGTTCGGAGGGGACGTTCCATCTGCTGCAGACCCGCAGCGAGCTGTCCTATGGGCTGGATGACGATTTGCAGATTTCCGGCTACCTCAATTTCGCCTGGGCCGACGTCGCCCATAACACGCCGGGGCACGATACCTCGCCGCCTGAAATCTTCGCCGATTACCACGCCGATCCCAGCTCACGCTTCGAGAAAGGCCGGTTCGAGAGCGCGTCGATCGAGGTGCTGTACCGGTTCCTCAGTCCCTATACCGATCCGATCGGCGCAGCGCTCTATATCGAACCCTCGGTCGGCCCGCGTACGGTCGAGCTGGAAAACCGGCTGATCCTGCAGAAGAATTTCTTCGACGACCGGCTGGTGACCGCCTTCAACATCACGGTCGGCTATGAGTGGCGATATCTTCACGGCGACCCGGCCGAGGATCCGATGTCGACCGAGTTCCACGATCACTGGGACAAGGAGACCGACGTCAATTTCGGCCTCGCCGCCTCGTACCGTTTCGTCGAGAATTGGGCCGCCGGGCTGGAGCTTCAGAACGAGCGCGAATGGGCCGGCCTCGATCCGTTCCGCACCAACCATCGCACCAACGTCGCCTGGTATATGGGCCCGACCATCCATTATGGCGGCCAGTCCTTCTTCGCCACCCTGACGACGCTGTTCCAGCTGCCGATGGCGCATGACTTCGCCAACCCGGCGAACGAGACCTTCGTCGTCCACGGCATCACCAACGCCGACGACTTCGAGAATGTGCGCATCCGCCTGAAGGCGGGCTTCTACTTCTAGGTTTCGCCGGTGTGCGGGAAAGCAGCGGCGCGCCGCTACTTCCCGTCCACCGTCATCATCAGCAGGGCGTTGCCGGGATGCTGGATCGGGGTCACGCCGGAATTCACCAGCAGCATGCCGTCGCCGATCACCTGGCCGCCCATGTCGATGGCGCCGCCTTTGACCTTAACCCCGTTCACCCCGTCCCAGGTCTGGGCGGTGTCGAAATCCCACACGATCTTGCCGGTTTTGGTGTCATAGCCGCGCAGATGCCCGTCCCACGAGCCGGCGAATACCAGGCCGGGGATGGCGGTGACGCCGCTGGGCTGCGATTTCGAGCAGTTGGTCGGGCCCCAGCTGCAGACCGGCTCCGGCGCCGGCGTCTGCCAGACGATGTCGCCGGTCAACGGGTTCAGCGCATAAACGCCGCCGGGCGAATAGGGCGGCTTGGCGCTGACATCGCCGATCGCGACATAGACATTGGTGCCGTCGAAGGCCGGACCCCACTCGATGCCGCCGGTGCTGGAGCCCTGGCCCAGCCTGCGCTGCCACACCATCTTGCCGTTCTGCGTCGGGTCGAAGCCGTAGGCGATGGAGGACTTCGCGCCCGCCAGGATCATCTGTTTGCCGTCGGCCAGCGTGGCGAGGATCGGCGAGGCGCCGAAATCGTAGTCGGGGCCGGTCGGATTCGGGCAGTTGCCGGTGGTCGTCTCAGGGCAGGCGACCAGCCAGTTGTCCTCCTTGCGCACCTGTGTGACCCATTTGCGCTTACCGGTCTTGAGGTCCAGCGCCATGATTGCGTCGGAGCTGTCGACCTTGGTGTCGGTGTAGCTGTCGCCGGTGCCGATCAGGAGCAGGCCGCGCTTGGCGTCGATCGTCGGCGAATCCCACACCGCGACGCCGGCCGGGCCGAACATCTGCGTGCCCGTCGCGTTGACCCGGGTCTTCTTAGGCTTCTGCGCGATCGTATAGGTCTGCCAGATCACCTTGCCGGTCCGGGCGTCCAGCGCCGAGACGGAACCGCGGAAGGTGCAGCACTGATAGGTCGGCGTGGCGCCCGACACTTCCTCCATCGAGGATTCGGGTACGTAGAGCCGGCCGTCATACAGCTTCGGCGCGCCGGTGACGCGGGCCATAGGGTGCTTCTCGACCTCGGTCGACCACAGCTTCTGGCCGGTCATGGCGTCAACGGCATGGGCCGCGCCCTTCTCGTCGGCGAAGAAGGCGGCGAACTTGCCCTTCTCCCCCGGCACCGGGCCGATGGTGATGGCCGTACGCACGGCTTGGCCCACGTCATAGGCCCAATGGGTGCAGCCGGTCCTGGCGTCCAGCGAGAAGACCTGGCCTTCGCGCGTCTCGATGAACACCCGGCCGCTGACCAGTGTCGGCTGGCCGTAGGCGATGGACGGGTAGGCGAAGGCCCATTTCACCTTCAGCTTCGGCACGTCCTCGGCCTTCAGGCCGGGATTGGGCTGGTAGCGCGTGTTCTCGACATCGTTGCCCCATCCGTTCCAGCCCGGGGCGCCCAGGTCGATCGGGCCGCCGTCGTCCTTGCACATATTGGCATGCATGTCGGGGATCGGATCCTTGCCCGGCTCGCGCTGGGTCACATAGACGGCGACGTCGTGGATTTCCTGCGGCGTCATGTTCTTGGCCACCTGCCGCATCACGCCCTTGCTCAGCGTGTTGATGATGCTGTCGGGCGTGCGCAGCATCGAGATAAAGCTGCGCGGCGGGATGCGCCCGGTCGGGTGGTCGTGGCACTCGGCGCAATGTGCTTCGTACAGCTTGCCGCCGGCATCCATCTCGCTCTGAGGAACATCGCCCGAGGCGGTGATCACCGGCTCGGCGAGCAGGCGCGGAGACAGGCCAAGGCTCGCGGCCAGAAGGCCGACCGTAACGAAGCGATATCGTAACACTGAGGTTTCCCCTTATGATCGAGGCGGGCGATCTTATTGATTATCTTTTAAGACGCCAGGATGGATAGGTCATTTTCGGGCATTTGATACGGATGCGGCAAGAATCAATTTTAGCCGTATCCGGGCTTGGGCCGCAGGATTTGGCCTCTGGTAACTGTTACAGGCAAGAGATTGGCAGCGATCTTTTGCTCGTGTCACAAGCATGATGGACCCGTCAGAGTGAAAGAGGACACATCTATCCAGCGGCCGAACACCGCGCAGATCGAGGCGGGCGCAGAGCGCGCGGCACTGTCGCGCCTCAGAATCGCGGCCAATCTGTCTGGCGGCACTCAGGTGCGCGAGATCAAGGCCGGCATTCAGGCCGGGTTCAGCGGCTGGTGGTTCGGCCTCAGGCTCTGGCGCTGGGGCACGAAGGTGGCGGATGCGGTGCTGTCGATTCGCGGCAGCGGCCGGGGCGTCGCCAACGCTATCGATCAGTTCATGCGGCAGGCCGATATCGACGTCGCCCGCTTCTCCATCGTCCGGTCGCATCGCGAGCCGTCGGCGCTGTCGCGCGAGGCCGGAAAGAGCCGCGGGCTCTGGTATTTCCAGGGCCAGCAGGAGCATCGCGATCTGCTGCCGCTAGGCGCCTCGGCCGATGAGTTCCTTGCCATGCTGGGCCGCCGCACCCGCCGCAATATCCGCCAGACCGCACGCAAGGCCGATGAGCTCGGCCTTGGGTTCAGCTTCCAGGAGCGCGGCAGCGCGCTTGAGATCGACAGCGAAATCGCGGCGCTGGCGGCGTGCAACCGTCCCGCGCCGGTCGCGGTCAGTGGCATCGCGATCTTCGAGGAGATGCTGTCGCACCGGCCGAGCAGCTTCGAGTCGCGCGTGACCGATGCGCAGGGGCGGCTCCTCAGCCTGTGCCGGGGCTTCATCCAGGGCGGAACGGCCTATCTGGTCTACCAGTTGAACGATCCCATGATTCCCGGGATCAGCCTGGCGGCGTTTCACGACTTCAGGCTGGTCGAGCAGCTGATCGCGCGCGGCGCGTCGGAGCTCATCCTCGTCATGGGCGCGCATCAGTTCAAGCGTGCCTGCCAGGTTTCGTCGAAGGACGAGCTGATCACGATCCGGCCCAGCCCGCGCGGCCTCGCCGTCGCCTTCATGCTGGCGGTGGCGTTCCGGCATACGCGTTTCGGCGACGGTGTGCGCAACATCCTGATGATGGTTGCCCGCTATTGGTACGGCCTGCCCAGGGCGGCCTATGACCATGCGGTGCGGGCTTTCGCACCGGGCAAGAACTGGGCGCGGGCGATCACCGCGACCGTCGGCGTCCTCATCGCACTCAGTGCCGTCGGTGCCGGCATCATGATGCGCGAGGGGCTGGGCGTGCTGTCTTACATCACTGCCTATCCGGCCTTTATGGTCGCGACCTATCTGGGCGGCGCCTGGACCGGCCTGCTGACCATCACGGTCGGCGGGCTGGGCATCCTCTATTGGGTCATTCCGCCGTACGATTCCTTCGGCCTGGAGCGCACTGTCGATGTGTGGTCCACTGTCTTCTTCATGGTAAGCGGACTGGCCATGTGGCTGTGGTCCGCGCGCCGTTCGAAACTGGCCGAGCCCGCTTGAGATCGTGAGATCCCATCCCTCGGCCTGATAATACGAGGGATGGGATGAACGAGGCGGCGAAACCGGCGATCAGCGAACGGACGCTCGCGGCCGGCGGCCTCACCTTCGAGCTCCTGGAATGCGGCGAGGGCGACCGGCTGGCGCTGTGTCTGCACGGCTTCCCTTCACACCCCGTGTGCTGGCGCGAGCAGCTTCCGGCGCTGGCGGCCCTGGGCTTTCGCGCCTGGGCGCCTGCGTTGCGCGGCTATGGCAAGACCACGCGGCCCGTGGGCGCCGCGAACTACACGGTCGAAAAGCTGCTGGGCGATATCGCCGCGATCATCGACGCCTCGGGCGCCAGGTCGGTGGTGCTGATCGCCCATGACTGGGGCGGGCTGCTGGGCTGGTTCTTCGCGGCCCGCCGCATCCGTCCGCTGGACGGGCTGATCATCCTCAACGCGCCGCATCCGGCTTGCGCCGCGGTCGCCTATCGCAAGTGGCGGCAGGCGCTGAAAGGCTGGTACATCATGGCCTTCCAGATCCCGTTCCTGCCCGACCTGATCCTGAGCGCTAACCGCGCCTGGGCGGTCGGCCGGCTGATGGTGATGGCGGGCGGCGGGAAGACGATATTCCCGGCCGGGATCATCGACTTCTACCGCAACAACGCGGCGGGAAAGGGGGCGGTCACGGCGATGCTGAACTGGTATCGCGGCATGATGCGCGGCGGCGTCCCGCCCGAGCTGGCCGGCAAGTTCCCGACCATCGAAACGCCCACCCTGGTCATCTGGGGCGACGCCGACGTGGCGCTCGATTTCTCATCGATCGCGGATGCGGGGGCATACGCCACGGACCTGACCTTGCACCGGCTGCCCGGGGTGTCGCACTGGGTGCAGGAGGAAGTGCCCGATCAGGTGAACGCACTGATCGGTGAATTCGCGGGCCGGATCAGCGTGTAGGGACGGGCTTCTCGCCGCGATAGTCGTAGAAGCCGCGATCGACCTTGCGGCCGATCCAGCCCGCCTCGACATATTTCACCAGCAGCGGGCAGGGGCGGTATTTCGAATCCGCCAAACCTTCGTAGAGCATCTGCATGATGGCGAGGCAGGTATCCAGCCCGATGAAATCTGCCAGCGCCAGCGGGCCCATCGGATGGTTGGCGCCCAGATGCATGGCGATGTCGATCGCCTCGACCGATCCCACGCCCTCATAGAGCGCATAGATCGCCTCGTTGATCATCGGCATCAGGATGCGGTTGACGATGAAGGCCGGATAATCCTCCGCCATCGCCACGGTCTTGCCCAGCCGGCCCTCGGTCAGCGCCCGGATGGCCTCGTAGGTCGTGTCGGCCGTGGCGATGCCGCGGATCAGTTCGACCAGCTGCATCACCGGCGCGGGATTCATGAAATGCATCCCGATGAAGCGCTCGGGCCGGTCGGTCGCCGAGGCCAGGCGCGTGATCGAGATGGAGGAGGTGTTGGTCGCCAGGAACGCCTCGGCGTTCAGGTGCGGGGTCAGCGCCTTGAAGATCGCCCGCTTGGTCTCTTCCTGCTCGGTCGCGGCCTCGATCACCAGATCGCAATCGCCGAACGCCGACAGCTCCTGCGACGTGTGGATACGCGCCATCGCGCCAGCGTGCTCATCGGCTGTGAGCTTGCCCTTGGAGACCAGGCGCTCCAGGTTGTGGTCGATCGCTTCGCGTAACTTGTCGAGCTGGCCGCCGTCCAAGTCCTGGATCACCACGTCGAGCCCGGCGACCGCGCAGACCTGCGCGATCCCGGTGCCCATCTGGCCCGCTCCGATGATTCCGATCCTGTTGATGTTCATCAGCGCACTTTAAGTGGAGAGAGCGGGCGCCCGGCCTGTCGGCAAAGCTTTACTTGCTGAGTTCCTCAGCCAGTTCCGGCATGACCTTGAACAGGTCTCCGACCAGGCCGTAATCGGCGACTGAGAAGATCGGCGCCTCGGAATCCTTGTTGATCGCGACGATCACCTTGGAGTCCTTCATGCCCGCCAGATGCTGGATCGCGCCGGAGATGCCGACGGCGATATAGAGGTCGGGGGCGACGATCTTGCCGGTCTGGCCGACCTGATAGTCGTTCGGCACAAAGCCGGCATCGACCGCCGCGCGCGAGGCGCCGATGGCCGCGCCGATCTTGTCGGCGACCGCTTCGAGAAGCTTGAAGTTCTCGCCGTTCTGCATGCCGCGGCCGCCTGAGATCACGCGGCGGGCCGAGGTCAGCTCGGGCCGCTCGGACTTGGACAGCTCCTGGCCGATGAACTTCGACAGGCCGGCGTCGCCCTTGGATGCGATCTTCTCGATGGAGGCGGAACCACCTTCAGCGGGGGCGGCGTCGAACGCCGTGCCGCGCACCGTCAGCACCTTCACCTTGTCCGAGGTCTGGACCGTGGCGATGGCGTTGCCGGCATAGATCGGGCGGGTGAAGGTGTCGGGACCTTCGACGCTCATGATCTCGCTGACCTGCTGGACGTCCAGCAGGGCGGCGACGCGCGGCATCACGCTCTTGCCCATCGAGGTTGCCGTGGCCAGCAGATATTCGTGGGAGCCGCCCAGCTCGGCGATCAGCGGCGCCAGATTCTCCGGCAGGCTGTGCTTGAGCTCCGGCGCCTCGGCCAGCAGCACCTTGGTGACGCCGGCGATCTTGGCGGCGGCATCGGCCACGGCCTGGCAGCCTTCGCCGGCGACCAGCACCGTAATGTCGCTGCCCAGCTTTGTCGCGGCCGTCACGGCATTGCGCGTCGCGGGCTTCAGCGTCTGATTGTCATGTTCGGCGATAACGAGAATGCCCATGGCTCAGATGACCTTTGCTTCGTTTTTCAGCTTGTCGACGAGTTCCTGCACCGTGGCGACCTTGACGCCGGCGCCGCGCTTCGGCGGCTCGACGACCTTCAGGGTCTTCAGGCGCGGGGCCGCGTCGACGCCCAGATCGGCGGCGGTGACGGTGTCCAGCTGCTTCTTCTTGGCCTTCATGATGTTCGGCAGCGAGGCATAGCGCGGCTCGTTGAGGCGCAGGTCGGTGGTGATGATCGCCGGCAGCTTCAGCTCGTCGGTCTCAAGCCCGCCGTCGACCTCGCGGGTCACGGTGACCTTGCCGTCGCCGAGCTCAACCTTGGAGGCGAAGGTGGCCTGGCCCCAGCCCAACAGCGCGGCCAGCATCTGGCCGGTCTGGTTGCTGTCGTCGTCGATGGCCTGCTTGCCGAGGATGACGAGCTGGACGCCTTCCTTCTCGGCCAGCGCCTTCAGGATCTTGGCGACGGCCAGCGGCTCGGCGCCTTCCTGGGTCACCAGGATGCCGCGGTCGGCGCCGATGGCCAGCGCCGTGCGGATGGTTTCCTGGGCCTGGGCCGGACCGATGGAGGCTGCGATCACCTCTTCGACCTTGCCGGCTTCCTTCAGACGGACGGCTTCTTCGACGGCGATTTCATCGAACGGATTCATCGACATCTTGACGTTCGCCAGATCGACGCCGGTTCCGTCGGGCTTGACCCGGACCTTGACGTTGTAATCGATGACGCGCTTGACGGGGACGAGGACCCTCATTGGCTGTTCCATAATTTCGTTGCGTTTCCGCGGTCAAAACCGATAGCGGCCGAGCAGCGGATGGGGTGGCGCGCACCTTAGAAGTGTGCTCGCGCCGATGTCAACGCGGGCCCGCCCGCGTGATATGATCCCGAAACGCACGGCTCGTCCGTTCGGCCGATGAAGAACGGCATCGGAAGCGCCACTATCATGCATATGAGTACGTAAAATAACGAATATGCCCGACATTTCCGCCGCGGACCGGGCTGCCCATCTTGCGGGTCGCTTACAAGTGGCGGATGAAATGTTAGGTATTTGGGGAATATCGGGTCGGTTGAATGTTCACGGGTATCGTTACGGACCTCGGCACCGTCAGAAATGTTGCGGCTGCCGACTCAACGCGGTTTGAGATTGCAACCGCCTATGACATGAGCACCGTTGCCATCGGCGCCTCGATCGCTTGCGCCGGCGTCTGTCTCACTGTAGTCGAGCGCGGCGCCGACAGTTTCGTCGTCGACGTGTCGAACGAGACGCTGGCGCGCACGACCTTGGGCGGCTGGAAAGCCGGGCGGCGGATCAACCTGGAGCGGCCGCTGCGCGCGGGGGACGAACTGGGCGGCCATATCGTCTCCGGCCATGTCGACGCCGTGTCGCATGTGATCGACCGCAAGCCCGACGGGGGCAGCGTCCGCTTCACATTTGCATTGCCGGCCCCGCTTGCGGGATATCTGGCGCCCAAGGGTTCGATCACGGTCGACGGCGTGTCGCTGACCGTCAATGAAGTAGAAGAAGGATTTTTCGGCGTGAACTTGATTCCGCACACGCTTGAGGTCACCAGCCTGGGGACCTTGCAGCCGGGTGCCACAGTAAATCTCGAGATCGATGTGGTTGCGCGCTATCTGGCCCGTCTCATCCGCCCCGAACTGGTGAGGGCGGCATGAAGACTAAGCCGAAACGTTTCGCCTGGCCGGACGACAGTGCGGCCATCTCGACCCCCGCCGAGCTGATCGAAGAGGCCAAGGCCGGCCGCATCTTCATCATGATCGACGACGAGGATCGCGAGAACGAGGGCGACCTCATCATCCCGGCCGAGCATGCGACGCCGGAAGCGATCAATTTCATGGCGCGCTATGGCCGCGGCCTGATCTGCCTGGCGCTGGACCGCCACCGGGTGGAAACGCTGGGGCTGCCGCTGGTGTCGCGCCAGAATTCGTCGCGCCACGGTACCGCCTTCACCATTTCGATCGAGGCGCGGGACGGCGTCACCACCGGCATTTCAGCCGCCGACCGGTCGCACACGATCCAGGTCGCCATCGATCCCGAATCGAATGCGCGCGACATCGTCACGCCCGGCCACGTCTTCCCGCTCGCGGCGCGCGATGGCGGTGTGCTGGTGCGCACCGGACATACCGAGGCCGCGGTCGACATTTCCCGCATGGCCGGGCTGAACCCGTCCGCCGTGATCTGCGAGATCATGAACGACGACGGCAGCATGGCCCGCCTGCCGGACCTGATCGCCTTTGCCCAGCTGCACGGGCTCAAGATCGGCACGATCGAGGATCTGATCTCCTATCGCCGGCGGACCGAAAAGCTGGTCGAGCGCATCCTTGAGGAGCCTTTCAACAGCCGTACCGGCGGTGAGTTCAGGCTGATTATCTATGCCAACAAAGTGGCCTATGCGGAGCATATCGCGCTGGTGAAGGGCGATGTCTCCACGCCCGGCCCGGTGCTGGTGCGCATGCATTCGGTCAATATCCTGGATGACGTTCTGGGCGACATGGCCTCCAGCCGCAGCCGCGACCTTCATGCCAGCATGGAAGCGATCGGCCGCGAGGGCAGGGGTGTCGTCGTGCTGATCCGCGAAGGCTATCCGACCTTCCTCAGCGACAAGCTGAAGGCCCGGCAGGAGGGCATCGAGCCGGACGGCGGGCATGAGCTGCGCGATTATGGTATCGGTGCCCAGATCCTGCGGGATCTCGGTGTCAGCGAGATGGTGATACTGTCGAACAACCCGATGACAGTGGTCGGCCTCGAAGGCTACGACTTGAAGATCGTCTCCCGCCGCCCCATTCCCGAACTGGAATCATGAGCACCAAGAAACTTCGCATCCTCCTGATCGAAGCGCCGTACTACACCGATATCGCCGCCGCCCAGCTGGAAGGCGCGATGGCGGTGCTGGATGCCGCCGGCGCCGAGACCACGCGGATCACCGTGCCCGGTGCGCTGGAAATCCCGGCGGCGATCAAGTTCTCGCTCACCGGCAATTGGGACGGCTATGTCACGCTGGGCTGCGTCATCCGGGGCGAGACCTCCCATTACGACATCGTCTGCAACGAATGCGCACGCGGCGTGCAGAATCTGGCGATCGAGCACGGGCTGGCGATCGGCTTCGGCGTGCTGACCGTCGAGGACGAGGAGCAGGCCTGGGTCCGAGCCAAGCGGGCCGAGATGGACAAAGGCGGCGAGACCGCGCGCGCCTGCCTGGCGATGATCGCGCTCCGCCGCGAACTGGGGCAGCATTGACCGTCTTCGTCGGCAAGCGTCAGAAGGCGCCGCCCAAGCCGCGCTCCTCGGCCAAGGCCCGCCGCAGCGCCGCCCGCCTCGCGGCTGTCCAGGTGCTCTACGAGATCGCGCAGACCGAGCAGACCGCCACCGAGGCGCTGGCCGGCTTCATCGAATTCCGCATCGGCCACGAGGTCGATGGCGAGACGTTCGTCGCCGCCGATATCACGCTGCTGACCGCCATCGTGCGCGGCGCCGACGCCGAGCGGGCCGAGATCGACAAGGTGATCGAGGCGGCTCTGCGGCCGCCGCTGGAGCGCGACCGGCTGGAACTGCTGCTGCGCATGATCCTGGTCGCCGGCGCCTGGGAACTGCTGCGCAACCACGAGATGCCGTCGGCGATCCTGCTGGCCGAATATGTCGGCATCGCCACCGCCTTCTATGGCGGAACCGAGCCGCAGCTGATGAACGGCGTGCTGGACCGTATCGCGCGGACCTTGCGCCCCTATGAATTCGGCGTCACCGGCGGCGGCCAGATCCCGGCCGGTGCGGCGCAGGGCTTTTCCCCAAAGCGCGACTGATCCCGATGCCGGCCGACACGCTGGGTGAGTTCGGCCGGATCGCGCGGTTCTTCCGGCCGCTGGCGGCAGGCTTTCCCGGCGCACTGAACCTCACCGACGACGCTGCCGTCCTGAGCGTGCCCCCCGGGCAAGAGCTGGTGCTGACCACCGACGCCGTCGTCGCCGGTGTGCATTTCCTGCCCACCGATGCGCCGGGCGACATCGCCCGCAAGGCGCTTCGCGTCAATCTCTCCGATCTGGCGGCCAAGGGCGCCCGGCCGCTCGCCTATACCCTGACCCTGGCGACGCGGCGCGATATCGGCGACGGCTGGGTCGAGGCTTTCGCCGCGGGCCTTGCCGCGGACCAGGCAGCGTACGGCATTGCGTTGGCCGGCGGCGATTCGGTTTCGACCGAGGGGCCGGTCTGGATCTCGATTACGGCACTCGGTCTTGTTGACGCAGGGCGGATGGTGAAGCGCGGCGGCGCGCGGCCGGGCGATGCCGTGCTGGTGACCGGCACGATCGGCGATGCCGCGCTGGGGCTGATGGTCGAGCAGGGGCGCCTCAACGTCGCCGAGGCCGACCGGGACGCGTTGGTCGACCGCTATCGCCTGCCGCGGCCCCGCACGCACCTGGCCGGCGCGATCGGGGCGCACGCGCACAGCGCTCTCGACGTTTCGGACGGCCTGGCCGCCGACTTCGGTCATCTTTGCCTCGCGTCGCAAGTGATTGGCAGGATTGAGGTTTCCCGCCTTCCGCTGTCGCCTGCGGCGCGCCGCGCCGTCCTGGCCGACCCGTCCCTGATCGCACAGGTGCTGAGCGGCGGGGACGATTATGAAGTTTTGCTGACAGCGCCGGCCGAGGCGGTGCCCGGGTTGCGTGCTGCCGCGACCGCGGCGCGAATCGAAATAACGGAGGTCGGCTCGATAGAGCGGGCCGAGTCAGCCGGTGAAGCGTATCTTATAGATGATGCCGGCAAGCGCGTGAGGCTCGAAAGGTCAGGCTGGACCCATGATTGAGCCGTTACGGTTGGCGCGAGTTAATTGCTTTACAGCCATTTGAGCGCCCTGTATCCCGTCTCAGAACCAAACGCGGCCGCGCAGCGCTGATCCAGGCGTGCGCGGGCCGCCAAGAGCGAAAGACAGGGACGGAGCACAATGACAGCGTTTGACTATGTGATCATCCTCGGCGGGGTGGTCGCCGTACTTTACGGGATCATCGCCGGACGATGGGTGATGGCGAAGGAAGCGGGAAATGCCCGCATGCAGGAAATCGCCAGCGCTATCCAGGTCGGCGCCCGTGCCTACCTCAATCGGCAATATACGACCATCGGCATCGTCGGCGTCGTCATCGCCATCATCCTTGGCGTGACGCTCGGCTATCTGATGGCCATCGGCTTCATCATCGGCGCCGTCCTGTCGGGCATCGCCGGCTTCGTCGGCATGAATGTCTCGGTCCAGGCCAATGTGCGCACCGCGCAGGCCGCGACCAAGGGCATGGCCCCGGCGCTCTCCATCGCCTTCACCTCCGGTGCCGTCACCGGCATGCTGGTGGTCGGGCTGGGCCTGCTGGGCGTCGCCGGATACTTCTTCTTCCTGCGCTCGCTCGGCATTCCGCAGCGTGAGCTGCTGGAGGCGATGGTCGGCCTGTCCTTCGGCGCCTCGCTGATCTCCATTTTCGCCCGTCTGGGCGGCGGCATCTTCACCAAGGGCGCCGATGTCGGCGCCGATCTGGTGGGCAAGGTCGAGGCCGGCATCCCCGAGGATGACCCCCGCAATCCGGCCGTGATCGCCGACAATGTGGGCGACAATGTGGGTGACTGCGCCGGCATGGCCGCCGACCTGTTCGAGACCTATGCGGTGACCACCGTCGCCACCATGCTGCTGGGCTCGATCTTCTTCGAGGGCGAGACCCAGGCCAAGCTGATGCTGCTGCCGCTGCTGATCGGCTCGGTCTGCATCATCGCCTCGGTGATCGGCACCTTCTTCGTCCGCCTGGGCAGCAGCAAGAATGTGATGGGCGCCCTCTATAAGGGCTTCATCGCCACCGCCGTGATCTCGTTCGGCCTGATCTTCGGCGCCGCCTACGAGCTTCTCGGGGCCGGTTCGAGCTTCACCACCACCAGCGGCGATGCGCTGACCTTCACCTTCAACAACCTGATCGTCTGCGTCGTGACCGGCCTGGTCGTGACCGGCCTCTTGATCTGGATCACCGAGTACTACACCTCGACGTCCTACCGTCCGGTGAGGTCGATCGCCAACTCGTCGCAGACGGGCCACGGCACCAACGTGATCCAGGGCCTGGCGATCTCGATGGAAGCCACCGCGCTTCCGGTGATCGTCATCGCCGTCGGCATCATCGTCGCCTTCAGCGAGGCGGGCCTCTACGGCATCGCCGTCGCCGCCACCACGATGCTGGCGCTGGCCGGCATGGTCGTCGCACTCGACGCCTACGGTCCGGTCACCGACAATGCCGGCGGCATTGCCGAGATGTCGAACCTGCCGCCCGACGTGCGCGTCACCACCGACGCGCTGGATGCGGTCGGCAACACCACCAAGGCGGTCACCAAGGGCTATGCCATCGGTTCGGCCGGCCTGGCCTCGCTGGTGCTGTTCGCGGCCTACGTCAACGACCTGACCCACTACTTCCCGAAGCTGACCGTCACCTTCAGCCTGACCGACCCCTATGTCGTGATCGGCCTGTTCCTCGGCGGCCTGCTGCCCTATCTGTTCGGGGCGATGGGCATGACCGCGGTCGGCCGCGCCGCCGGCTCGGTCGTGATCGAGGTTCGGCGTCAGTTCCGGGAGATCCCGGGCATCATGGAAGGCACCGCCAAGCCGGACTACAGCAAGGCGGTCGACATGCTGACCCGCGCGGCGATCAAGGAAATGATCGTCCCGTCGCTGCTGCCGGTCCTGGCGCCGGTCGTGCTCTACTTCATCGTCGACGGCGTCGCCGGCCAGACCAAGGCCTTCACGGCGCTGGGCGCGATGCTGCTGGGCACCATCGTCACCGGCCTGTTCGTTGCCATCTCGATGACCTCGGGCGGTGGCGCATGGGACAATGCCAAGAAGTACATCGAAGAGGGCAATTTCGGCGGCAAGGGGTCTGAGACCCACAAGGCCGCGGTCACCGGCGACACGGTCGGCGACCCCTACAAGGACACGGCCGGCCCGGCCGTCAACCCGATGATCAAGATCATCAACATCGTCGCCATCCTGCTGCTCGCGATCATCGCGGCGGTCAGCAAGTAAGCCGGCGCAAACGAAAAGCCCCGCTGTCGCAAGGCAGCGGGGCTTTTTTATTGACGGAAGGAAGCGTCGAAAAAAGGGCGATCAGCCGCCCTCGTCGCCGCCCTTCTTCTTTTTCTTCGAGCTGGGCCGGCCGATATTGCCGATCAGCTGCTCCATGAAGGTGATGTCGCGGCCCACCGCCGGCGTGGTCTCCGGGAACGGCTCGACATCGACAGTCTCTTCGAGGCCGACGCGATCGACCGCCTTCACATGGTCGGTATCGTCGAACTGGACGGCGATGACCTTCCGGTCGGTGATCTCAGGCCGGAAGAAGGCTTCGCGCTCGGTACGCTGGCCGATATAGTACCAGGTATTGTCGTCGAAGGTCGCCGTGATGCTGGGCGAGCCCAGCGCCTCGAACACATCGTTCTTGGAAGACGAACCGGCCTTCACCTGGCCGATGCGGTCTTCGTCCAGCATATTGCCGCGATTGGCGATGATCGGCTGGCAGCCGGCCAGGACAAGCGGAAGGGCGCAGGCCGTCAGCACGAGACGCCGCACGGTTCGAGGGGTAAGGGATCGTGTCATGGCCGTCATGAAAAGAGGCGGGCCGGAACGAGATTCGCCCCGGTTATCTGCGGGCGACAGTCGCACCGCCCGCCATTGCGTGTCAACGATGACTGTACTTATTGAGTGGCCTCGATCCTTCATGGAAAGCTGGTGACCCGTGTTCTCCCGTTCCACATCGCCCCGGCGCATCGCAGCCGGCCTTTATTCAGCGGTCGTCGCGGCTGCCAGGGCACCGGACTTCTATGCCGAGCTGGGCGTGCCGGACACGATCGAGGGACGGTACGAGATGATCGTGCTGCATGTCGTCCTGCTGCTGCGGCGCCTGCGGGCGCCGGGCGCGGATCAGAAACGCCTGGCCCAGGCGCTGGTCGATTTCATGGCCGCCGATCTCGACCGCTCGATTCGCGAGCTGGGCGTCGGCGACATGAGCGTCGGCAAGTTCATGAAGCGGCTGGGGCAGGGGCTGTACGGCCGTGCCGCGGCCTATGACGGGGCGCTGGATAATTCTGACGCAGCGGCCTTGGAAGAGGCGATCCTGCGCAATATCTTCGATGGATATGACCCCGGGGACCGGATTCTCGCCATATTCGCGCGCTATGTTCAGGCCCAGAACCACTATCTGGCCGGCTTGCCCGTGGAACCGATCGCCGCCGGCCATGTTGCCTTCCTTCCTTTCGCGGATATGAATCGTGGCGCCGAAACTGCCTGAACCCGAATTTTCGCGTCCCTTCGCCGCCGACCGGCTGGGACAGACCGCCGTCACCGAGACTTTGCTGGCGAGCCCGGCGGAGTGCGCCGCGCTCGCCAAGCGGCTGCGGCTGGCCGAGCTGACCCAGTTTTCCGCCATCGTCACACTCGAGCGGACCTTGGGCGGACTGATTCACGTCGCTGGCCGGCTGGAGGCCGATGTCGTGCAGACCTGCGTGGTCACGCTGGCCGACTTCCCGAGCCATGTCGAAGACAGCTTCGCGGTCGATTTCGGCAATGCGCCGGCCGAATTCGGCGATGAGATCGAGGTCGACCCCGACTACGACCCGCCGGAGCCGATCGAGGGCGGGATCATCGATCTGGGTGAGCTGGCGGCCCAGTATCTGGCGCTGGCGCTGGACCCGCATCCGCGCGCGCCCGGCGCGGCGCTGGAGCCGGCCTGGGGCGGCGCGGATGTTGCCGAGACCTCGCCGTTCGCCGTCCTCAAGAACTTGAAGACCGCCAACTAAATTTACATCTTTGTGGGGACGGTCCCCACCTTGCCGCGTACAGCGTTTTGCTTTATGGAAACCGCCTTTGCGAGCGGGTTTGGCCTGTCGCAACCTCATTCGATTCGAGTTGTGTTATGGCTGTTCCTAAGAAGAAGACTTCCAAATCCCGCCGCAACATGCGCCGCGCGCATGATGGCATCACCGCGACCGGCGTCATGGAATGCCCGAACTGCGGTGAGCTGAAGCGGCCGCATCACGTGTGCGGCTCCTGCGGACATTATGACGGCCGGGAGGTCGTGGAAGTTTCGGCTCAGGCGTGACTTCGTCCGGGCTTCGCGCCAAGGGGAAGTCCAATCTAGCCGCCTCCATTACGGTCGCCCTCGACGCCATGGGGGGCGATCACGCGCCTGAAATGGTCGTCGCCGGAGCAGATCTGGCGCGAGAGCGCTATCCGAACGTCAAATATATCCTCTTCGGCGATCAGGCCCGAATCGAGCCGCTGCTGAGCCCGTTCAAGGCGCTGCAGCCCCTGGTCACGATTCGTCATACCGACGAGGCGATCGCCAACGACGCCAAGCCTTCGGCCGCGCTGAGGTCGGGCCGCAACTCCAGCATGCGGCTCGCCATCGACGCGGTTGCGTCCGGCGAGGCGGGGTGCGTCGTCTCGGCCGGCAATACCGGCGCCCTGATGGCGATGGCGAAGCTGGTGCTGAAGACCCTGCCGGGCATTCATCGCCCGGCCATCGCCTCGTTCATCCCCACCGCGATCGGGGAGAGCGTGATGCTCGATCTCGGCGCCAATATCGAATGCGACGCCGACAATCTGGTCCAGTTCGCCGTCATGGGGGCGATCTTCGCCCGCACGGTACTGGGCATTCCCGAGCCCAGCATCGGCCTGCTCAATGTCGGCGCCGAGCAGCTGAAGGGCAACGACGTGGTGAAGACCGCCGCCGAGGCCCTGCGGTCCCAGCCGATTCCCGGCCGCTTCCACGGCTTCATCGAAGGCAACGACATTCCGGGCGGCGCTGTCGACGTCGTCGTCACCGACGGTTTCACCGGCAATGTCGCCTTGAAGCTTGCCGAAGGGATGGGGAAACTCTATTCCGGCTTCCTGCAGCAGTCGTTCCGCTCCTCCATCATGGCGACCCTGGGTTACCTGATGGCCCGTGGCGCGTTCGCCAAGCTGCGTGAACGGGTCGATCCGCGCCGTTATAATGGCGGCATGTTTCTCGGCCTGTCGGGGGTCTGTGTGAAAAGCCACGGCGGTATCGACGCGTTCGGTTTTTCGAATGCGATCGGCGTCGCTGTCGATATGGTGGTTCAGGGCTTCAACGAGCGCATCAGCGAGGAGTTGGAGCGGCTGGCGCCGGCGCCTGATCCGGAGCCGGTTGCGGCGGTTCAACTACAACAATAACTGTCAAAGGCATCATGTTTCGATCGGTTGTCACGGGATGCGGGGCCTATCTTCCGGCGAAGACGGTCACCAACAACGACCTCGCCGTGATGGTCGATACCTCCGACGAGTGGATCGCGCAGCGTACCGGCATTCGTGAGCGCCATATCGCGGAAGAGGGGGAAACGACGTCCGACCTCGCGCTGAAGGCGACCAATATCGCCATGGAGGCGGCCGGCGTGACCGGCGGCGACATCGACCTGATCGTGCTGGCGACCACCACGGCGGACCAGACCTTCCCGGCTACGGCGGTCAAGATCCAGCAGGCGATCGGCATGCTGGGCGGCGCGGCCTTCGACGTTCAGGCGGTCTGCTCGGGCTTCGTCTATGCCACCGCGGTCGCCGACAATTTCATCCGCGTCGGCCAGGCCAAGCGGGCGCTGGTCATCGGCGCCGAGACCTTCTCCCGTATCCTCGACTGGACCGACCGGGGCACCTGCGTGCTGTTCGGCGACGGGGCAGGGGCGATCGTGCTGGAGGCCAAGAGCGAGGCCGAGGCCCAGGGGCGCGGCATCCTCTCCACCCATATCCATTCCGACGGCCGCTACCGCGACATCCTCTATGTCGATGGCGGCCCGTCGACGACCAATACGGTCGGCAAGCTGCGCATGAACGGCAAGGAAGTGTTCCGCCACGCCGTGAAGAACCTGGCCGACGTGGTCGAGGAATCGCTGGCGGCGAACGGGCTGGAGCCTTCGGCGATCGACTGGCTGGTGCCGCACCAGGCCAATCAGCGGATCATCGACAGCACGGCCAGGAAGCTGAACCTGCCGACCGACAAGGTCGTTTCGACCATCGCCCGCCACGGCAACACCTCCGCCGCCTCGATCCCGCTGGCGCTGGCCGAGGCCGTGGGCGACGGCAGGATCAAGCGAGGCGATCTGGTGCTGACCGAGGCGATGGGCGGCGGCTTGACTTGGGGGGCCGCGTTAATTCGCTGGTGACTTTTCGGAATCATGGCCGTCGATCAAGGATTCGGCGCAAGCATTTGTAATTGACCGACTAACCGGCCTCACTTAATCTTCCGTCATAACCGGGAGATTGCAATGTCTGGTCAAACAATAACGCGTGCGGACCTAAGCGAGGCCGTCTATCAGCAGGTTGGACTCTCGCGCAACGAATCGGCCGCCCTGGTCGAGACGGTGCTCGACGAGATTTGCGATGCCTTGGCGAGCGGGGAGAGCGTCAAGATATCGTCGTTCGGCAGCTTCGCCGTCCGCCAGAAGGGCGAGCGGATCGGCCGCAATCCCAAGACCGGTGAGGAGGTTCCGATCCTGCCCCGCCGGGTTCTCGTGTTTCGGGCCAGCCATGTGCTGAGGGAATTCATCAACAAGCGTCATCACTAAGCGCCTCTTTTTGCGATCGGTTATTTGGGATTCCGCATGACGATGCCAGGCGATGAAACGCGCTTACCCGATTCTATTGACCAGGATCTGGGCGGCCCGCTGACGGGCGAATCGGAAGAAGAGGGGCGCTCCCGCCTGTCCGGCAAATCGGTTTCCGCCTTCCGCACGATCAGCGAGGTCTCGGCCGAACTCGACGTGCCGCAGCATGTGCTGCGCTTCTGGGAGAGCAAATTCACCCAGCTTCGCCCGCTGAAGCGCGGCGGCGGCCGGCGCTACTACCGGCCGGAGGATCTGGCCCTGCTGCGCCGGATCCATGGCCTGCTCTATCGCGAAGGCTATACGATCAAGGGCGTCCAGCGTGTGCTCAGGACCCCGCGCGGCGCGGCCAAGGAGGAAACGGTCGTCGAGGCCGCGAAACCCGAGGCGCCGCGCGCGCCCGCCGAGGCGACCCTGCCTGGAATCCCCAAGCCCGCCGGCAGCAAGGCGGAGGTTCTGCTCAGGGAAATGCTGAGTGAACTCAAGACATTACGCGCGCTTCTCGACTGAGTGCGAGAAATCGTTCGGGCGCGGTTGCACGGGCGCGGCCGCCTCTCTATAGTCCGCACCTCCGCGCTGCCGACCACCAGAAACGGCCGCGGATTTCAAGGATACGGGTAGTGGCGCAGTCTGGTAGCGCACCTGCATGGGGTGCAGGGGGTCGTCGGTTCAAATCCGGCCTACCCGACCATCTTTTCCAGTCTTGAACATGGTCCAGGCGCTTTCCGTCTATATCGTCGCCGCGGACACCGCGGAGGCGGAGCGTATCGCCGAGGCGCTCGTCGCCGAGCGGCTGGCGGCCTGCGTCAATATCCTGGGCGGAGTCCGTTCGGTCTATCGCTGGCAGGGCGCGGTGGAGCACGCCGACGAGGTGGCGATGATCGCCAAGACGACCGAGGCTCTGTTCGATCCCCTGGCGGCGCGGGTGCGGGCTTTGCATAGCTACGATACGCCCGCCATCGTCGCCTGGCCGATCGTTGCCGGCGATGCGGCCTATCTCGACTGGATCGGCGCGGAGACCGGTTAAAGCAGCCGGCCGATCTCGATCGCGGTGCAGCGGTCCATCACCACGTCGAGGCCGCCTTTGGTGGCGATATCCGCGGCTTCGTCATTGGCGATATCCAGCTGCAGCCACAGGGACTTGGCGCCGGCGGCCACGGCCTCCTCGGCGACCGGGGGCGTGTCCTCGGCGCGGCGGAAGACGTCGACCATGTCGATCGGCTCCTTGATCTCGGCCAGGCTGCCATAGACGGTTTCGCCCAGGATCGTGGTGCCGGCGGCGACCGGGTTCACCGGGATCACGCGATAGCCGGATCGCTGCAAATAGGCCATCACGCCATAGCTCGCCCGGTTCGGCTTCGGGCTGGCGCCGACCAGCGCGATGGTCTTGGTGTTTTCGAGCAGATGCCGCAGGTCGGCGTCGCTGTTCAGGACTTTTCCCATGATTTCCTCAAGATAGGGTGCGAAGAGAGGCTTTTTGAGGGGTCAAAAGTAGTCGGTATTATAATACCACATAGATAACGCACTGAATTTTCTGGCGTTATCTTGACGAACCATCGCCACTGCTGTAGACAGCGCGCTCCTCAAAAAGGCGAGTTTCATGAAGACCTTCAATATCAAGCCAGCCGACGTGAAAAAGGAATGGCTGGTGATCGACGCGGACGGGCTGGTGCTCGGCCGTCTGGCCAGTCTGATCGCGATGCATCTGCGCGGCAAGCATCTCCCGACCTTCACCCCGAACGTCGATTGCGGCGACAATATCGTCGTGGTCAATGCGGAGAAGGTGCGGCTGACCGGCAACAAGGCGCGCGACAGCATCTTTTATTGGCACACCGGCCATCCGGGCGGCATCAAGGGCCTGTCCCAGGGCGCGATCCTGGCCGGCAAGCATCCCGAGCGCGTGATCGAGAAGGCGGTCGAGCGCATGATGCCGCGCGGTCCGCTGGGCCGTCAGCAGATGTCCAACCTGCGGGTCTATAAGGGCCCGGAGCATCCCCATGAGGCGCAGCAGCCGACCAAGCTCGATGTCGCCGCCCTCAACCGCAAGAATTCGAGGATCTGAGAATGTCGGTCACTGAAACCGAAACCTCGCCCCGCACGCTGACCGACCTCAGCCAGCTGGGTAACGCCGTCGAGGCCGTTGCGGCCGCTTTCGAGCCGGCCAAGCCGGTGCGCGACGCGCTCGGCCGTTCCTATGCCACCGGCAAGCGCAAGAACGCCATTGCCCGCGTCTGGATCAAGCCGGGCAGCGGCAAGGTTGAAGTCAACGGCAAGGACATCGCGGTCTATTTCGCCCGTCCGGTGCTGCGCATGATCATCAACCAGGCCTTCGAGGTCTCCGATCGCCGTGAGCAGTTCGACGTGTACTGCACCGTCGTCGGCGGCGGCCTCTCCGGCCAGGCCGGCGCGGTCCGCCACGGCATCGCCACGGCGCTGACCCTGTACGAGCCGGAGCTTCGGCCCAACCTGAAGCATGCCGGCCTGCTCACCCGCGACGCCCGCGTGGTCGAGCGTAAAAAGTACGGCCGCCGGAAAGCCCGCCGCGGCATGCAGTGGGCGAAGCGCTAAACCGCTTCCCGCACTGTTCGAAACAGATCGCGCCGTTGCACCCGCAGCGGCGCGATTTTGTTTTGTAGGATGGGTAGAGCGGAGCGAAAACCATCGTTCAATGCGCTTGATGATGGGTTTCGCTATGCTCTACCCATCCTACAAAGCAAGAATGGGGAAGCGGACATGGGCATGAAGACGAAGCAGATCGGCTCGATCCTCGTCCATCAGGTGGTCGAGATGGAGAACGTGCCGGTCCAGGCAGGCTCCATGTTCCCCGGGTTTCGGCCCGACATGGCTGTACGTGCCCGCGAATGGCTCGGCCCGCGCCTCATCGCGCCTGACAGCGATACGCTCTATCTGAGCTTCCACAGCTTCGTCATCCAGAGCGGCGGCCGGAACATCCTCGTCGATACATGCCACGGCAACCACAAGTCGGGCCGTGAGGGCATGTTCGCCTATTACAACAATCTGCAGACCGACTATCTGGGCAACCTGGCGCGCTTCGGCCTGAAGCCCGAGGACATCGACGTCGTGCTCTGCACCCACCTCCATTTCGATCATGTCGGCTGGAATACGCGGCTGGAGAATGGCCGCTGGGTGCCGACCTTTCCCAATGCCCGCTATCTGATGTCGAAGGTCGATTTCGACCATTTCGGCCATGCCGCGCCGGACTCGCACGACGGCATGCATCTCCTGTCCTACCAGGACAGCGTCCTGCCGGTGTTTGCGGCGGGGCAGGCGGATTTCATCCATCTGGACCGCACGCGCGATCACGATCTGGGACGCGATCTGTGGCTGGAGGCTGCGCCCGGGCACACGGCCGGTTCGGTCGTTTTGCATGCCAGGAATGATGCAGGCGGCGCGCTGTTCACCGGCGATTGCTGGCATCATCCGCTCCAGTTCGCCGAGCCGTCGCTTTCGCTTGAGATCGAGCAGGATCCCGCCACCAGCGTGGTGACCCGCCGCCGATTGATCGAAGGCTGCGTCGATACGAACACGCTGGTCATGGCGGCGCATTTTCCGTCGCCTACAGCGGGCCGTGTGGTCAGCCATGGCAATGGGCTCCGGTTCCAATTTACGCCGGAGTAGGCCATATACCGCGCGGTCGGTTTTCGACTGAGCCACCGTGCGGGGGACATGATGACGAGCTTCCCGGAAGTCCGGATCGCGATACTGGGGGCCAGCGGCTATTCAGGCGCCGATCTGGTGCGCCTGCTGGCCTTGCATCCCGCCGCGCGCATCACCGCGCTGACCGGTGAGCGCTATGCCGGCAAGGCGATGGCCGAAGTGTTTCCGCATCTGGGCGGGCTCGACCTGCCGACCCTGACCAAGATCGACGAGGTCGATTGGTCGAACGTGGATGTCGCCTTCTGTGCTCTGCCGCACGGGACCACCCAGGCGGTGGTGAAGACGATCCCGACCCATGTGAAGGTCATCGATATCTCGGCCGACTTCCGCCTGACCGATATCGACCAGTATGCCCAGTGGTACGGCCACGCCCATCAGGCGGTCGAACTGCAGACCGAGGCGGTCTATGGCCTGACCGAGCTCAAGCGCGACGCGGTGCGCGGCGCCCGGCTGATCGCAAATCCCGGCTGTTATCCGACCTCGGCCCAGCTGCCGCTGATCCCGCTGTTGCGGGCCGGGCTGATCGAGCCGGACGATATCATCATCGACGCCAAATCCGGCGTCACCGGGGCGGGGCGCGAAGCCAAGCAGGACTCGCTCTATAGCGAAGTGTCCGAGGGGATCCATGCCTACGGGGTCGCCAAGCACCGCCATGCGCCGGAGATCGAACAGGAGCTGGGTGGCGCCGTGGGCCGCGAGATCCGCGTCGTCTTCACCCCGCACCTGATGCCGATGAACCGCGGCATCCTGTCGACCATCTATGTGAAGCTGACCGCCGGCCATACCGCCGACGATCTGCGCAAGACGCTTGTCTACACCTATGCCGACGAGCCCTTCGTGCGGATCACGCCGGAAGGCACGTCGCCGTCGACCCGGCATGTCCGTGGCTCCAACATGGCGCTGATCGGCGTGTTCGCCGACCGCGTGCCGGGCCGAGCGATCCTGGTTTCGGCGATCGACAATCTGGTGAAAGGCGCTTCGGGTCAGGCGATCCAGAATATGAATGTCATGTTGCAAATTCCTGAGACGACTGGTCTTTCACAGATAGCGATGTTCCCCTGATGCCTCTGATCCTGCCCTTCGCCAACAGGCTGCCGACCATCGCGCCGGATGCCTTCATCGCCGATAACGCGGTGATCATCGGCGACGTCACCATCGGCTCCGGCTCTTCCATCTGGTTCAATTGCGTGCTGCGCGGCGACACCAACTACATCCGCGTCGGCGAGCGGACGAACATACAGGACGGCACGATCGTGCATGTCGCGCGCGAGGGGCAGGGGACCGAGATCGGCAGCGGCGTGATGATCGGCCATATGGCGATGATCCATGCCTGCACGATCAAGGATGACGCCATGATCGGCATGACCGCCTGCATCATGGACGAGGCAGTGGTCGAAAGCGGCGCGATGGTCGCGGCCGGCGCCTTCATCTCGCCGAAGAAGGTGGTGGGCGCAGGCGAGGTCTGGGCCGGCCGTCCCGCCAAGTTCTGGCGGATGATGAGCGAGCAGGACCAGTATTATTTCCGATCCGGCGTCGAGCATTATCAGGAACTCGGCCGCGAGTACCGCACCGGCGAACCGCACTCCCGGCCCTGGGAAGAGCGGACGAAGGCCTGATTACATCGCCCGCTGCTTCACATAGCTGCCGGGCGCATCCTCGATCGGCTTGAGCGCGCCGTCGCCCGGCGTGCGGGCAGGGACCTTGGCGCCGCCATGCGGGGTGACCCAGGCCTGCCAGTCGACCCACCATGAGCCGTCATGCTTCTGGGCGCCCTCAAGCCAGGTTTCGGGCTCCGGCGGCAGGTCGTCGTTGGTCCAGTAGCCGTATTTGTTGGCGGCCGGCGGATTGACCACACCGGCGATATGGCCCGAGGCGCCCAGCACGAAACGGCGCGGGCCGCTGTAAAGCTGTGTGCCGGCATAGACCGACTGCCAGGGCGCGATGTGGTCCTCCTTGGCGGAGATGATGTAGGTCGGCGTCTTGACCTTGCGCAGGTCGATCGGGACGTTCTGCAGCGTGATCCCGCCCGGCTCGGCCAGCAGATTGTTCTGGTACATGTTGCGCAGATAGAAGCTGTGCATCGCCGCCGGCATGCGGGTCGAATCGGAATTCCAGTACAACAGGTCGAACGGGAAGGGCTCCTTGCCCAGCAGGTAGTTGTTGACGACGAACGACCAGATCAGATCGTTGGCGCGCAGCATGTTGAAGGTGGTGTAGAGGTCCTTTGCGTCGAGATAGCCGGTGGCCTTCATCCTGTCGTCCAGCGCCGCCAGCTGCGCCTCGTCGATGAAGACGCGCACCTCGCCCACCTCGGTGAAATCGACCAGCGCGACGAAATAAGTGGCCGACGCCACCCGCTTCTGCTGCCGCTTGGCCGCCAGCACGGCCAAGCCCGAGGCAAGCAGGGTGCCGCCCAGGCAATAGCCGATGAAATTGCTTTCCTTCTCGCCCGTCGCCTTCTCGACCGCGTCGATCACGTCGAGGAAGCCAAGCTTCAGGTAGTCGTCGAAATTGGCCTGGGCGAGCTCGGCGTCCGGATTGACCCAGGAGACGACGAAGACGGTGTGACCCTGGTCGACCGCCCATTTGATGAAGGAATTCTCCGGGCGCAGGTCCAGGATATAGAACTTGTTGATCCAGGGCGGCAGGATGACCAGCGGGCGCTTATGCACCTTTTCGGTGGTCGGGCTGTACTGGATCAGCTGCATCAGCGCGTTCTGGTAGACGACCTTGCCCGGCGTCAGAACGATATTGCCGCCGATCTTGAAGGCATCCGGGTCGGTCATCTTGATCTGGAGCTGGCCTTTGCCGCGTTCCAGGTCTTCCAGCAGATGTTCCAGCCCCTTGACCAGGTTTTCGCCACCGGTCTCGAAGGTGGTGCGCAGCACCTGCGGGTTGGTCAGCACGAAATTGGTCGGGGCGACCGCGTCGACGAACTGGCGCGTATAGAAATCGACTTTCTGCGCCGTCTTCTCGTCCAGCCCCTCGACATTCTTGACTACCGACTGGATCCAGCGGGCGGAGAGCAGATAGGACTGCTTGATGAAGTCGAAGATCGCGCCTTCCTGCCAGGCGGGGTCGCGGAAGCGTTTGTCGTCCTTGGCCGGGCTGACGAGCGGTTCGGCCTCTTCGCCCATGAACCGGCGCGTCGCCGAGTTCACCAGGTTGATATAGTCCTGCCACAGCTGGAACTGCGCCTGCATCAGCCGGGCCGGGTCGGCCAGCATGCGCGCCGTCATCTCGAAGAAGGCGCCGCCGATATTCAGCTTGTCGATCTGTCCGCCATCCTTGGACGCGGCCTGGCGCTCGAGGAACTCGGTCACCAGCTTTTGCCCGCGTTCCGCCAGCCGGGTCAGCGCCTGGCTCATCTCGATCGGGTCCGGCACCTTGATCTGGGGGCTTTCGGAACCGCTTTCAGGTTTCGATGCGGCGCTGTTTGTCATGCGTTTCCTCTTGGACTTGCGGGAAAATCTCCTCCCCAAGTCATTTTACCGCTGGACGGCGACTGATTCTGCGAGCAGTTGGAGCGCGGCTTGAGTTCCAGCTTTACCAGCCTTCAGGTTTCTTTGCACCGGTCACGCAGCTTCTGCTACAGGTGAGCAAGGCCATACGGATTTGCCATGACATCGAAAAGTCCTTTTGCAAAATTTTTACCGCTCGCAGCTGTGGCGGCCGCCGTAGGCGCGCTCGTCGGCTGCTCGACGATGAAAAGCATCTCGCCGTTCGAAAGCAGCGTGCCCTATTCGCAGGACATCCAGCCGACCCTTCCAAAGCCGGCGATTTCCGAAATCCCGGCCTTCAAGCCGAAAAAGCCGGAAGTGACGGTGAAGGACCTGCCGCGGCCGGAGACTCCGCCGGCCGCCGAGCCGGCGCCGGCCCCGGCGCCCGCTGCCGCGCCCCCGCCGCCTCCCGCTCCCGCCGCCGAGGCTCCTGCCGCCCCGCCGGCGCCGCCTCCACCGCCGGCCGCGCCGCAATCCCAGTCCTCCGCCGCGCCTGAGCCGGCGACCAGGACCGCCGAGGCCGAGGTGCCCGCACCCAAGGCCAAGCCGGGCGAAAGCTCGGAAGATGCCGAGGTCGCGGGCCAGGGCGAGAAGAAGCCCCAGCCCACCATCCCCGAGGCCGACAAGGCGTTCCATGATGACGGCACCTATCCCAACCTGGCTCAGGTGCCGGCCCGTCCGGTGAACATGCCGACCTTCACCGAGGCCAAGGCGCTGGAGAAGGCGCTGGTCGCCGACGCCGGCAAGGCCAAGGCGGAAGCGCCGGCCAGCCCCGCGGCCCCCTCGGTCGACAGCAGCCCGGTTCCGGTGTCCAAGCTGGTCCAGCCGGCGGCGGCACAGGTTCCGGCCATCGCCGCCGCGACGGACCGTCCCGAAGACAGCTCGCCTTGCCTTACCGGCGGGGCAACCGAGGGAAAAGCGACCGCTACCGTCCGTTTCGACGCCGGCTCCGCGGCGATCGATACAGCCAGGCTGCAGGCTCTGGTTGAGGCCATGCCCTCGATTCGCGCGGCGACCGGGACGATCCGCATCTTCGGCCATGGCGATCCCGGCGCCGATGGGGCAGCCGGCTCCGGCCGCTTCGATCTCGCCGTCGCGCGCGCCAATGCGGTTGCCCAGGCCGTGGCCGGCTATGGCATTCCGGCGCCGCGCATCGCCGTCGGCGTCGCCTGCAGCGACGCGGCGCTGGGCGGATCTTCGGTCCAGCTTTACGCCGAATCCTGATCCCGTGACCGTGCTTCGGATCGGGATCGCTGGCCTTGGAACGGTCGGCTCTGGCGTTCTTCGTTTGCTCGAAACCCAACGCGACCTGCTGGCGATGCGCGCCGGGCGGGCGATCGAGGTCGTCGCCGTGTCGGCGCGCGACCGCTCGAAGGGGCGCGGCATCGACCTGTCGGCCTGCCGGTGGCTGGACGATCCGGTCGCGCTGGGGAACGCTCCGGACATTGATGTCGTGGTCGAGCTGATCGGCGGCGACGAGGGGCCTGCGCGCAAGCTTGTGGAAACGGCGCTTGCCAGCGGCAAGTCGGTGGTGACGGCAAACAAGGCCCTGCTTGCCCGGCATGGCGTCGCCCTGGCACGGCTCGCCGAGGCGAAGAACGCGACCCTGGCTTATGAGGCCTCGGTCTGCGGCGGCATTCCGATCATCAAGGGGTTGCGCGAAGGGCTTGCCGCGAATGCGGTCAGCGAACTGCACGGCATCCTGAACGGCACCTGCAACTATATCCTCAGCCAGATGCGCGACACCGGCCGCGCCTTCGAGGACGTACTGGCCGAGGCCCAGGCGCTGGGTTACGCCGAGGCCGACCCAAGTTTCGACATCGACGGCATCGACACGGCGCACAAGCTGGCGATCCTGACCGCTGTCGCGTTCGGGACCGAGGTCGATATCGGTTCAGTCCATATCGAGGGCATCCGCCATATCGGCGCGCTCGACATCACCTACGCCGACGAGCTGGGCTATGCGATCAAGCTGCTGGGCATCGCGCGCCGCGCGGACGGCGGGATCGAGCAGCGGGTGCATCCCTGCATGGTGCCGAAGGCGACTGCCATCGCCACCGCCAACGGTGTCCATAACGCCGTGGTCGCCCAAGGCGATTTCGCCGACAAGGTCAATTTCGTCGGCCGTGGGGCCGGGGGCGGCCCGACTGCTTCGGCGGTGGTCGCGGACCTGATCGACATCGCCCGCGGCTGTAAGGTGCCGGTGTTCGGCGTTCCGGCGGACCGGCTGGTCAAGGCGACCCCACGCCCGATCGAACGCCGCTTCGGCGCCTACTATCTCCGCCTGATGGTGATCGACAAGCCGGGCGTCATCGCCGATGTCGCGGCCGCGCTGCGGGACCATCAGGTCTCGCTCGAATCCGTGTTGCAGCGCCTGCGCGCGCCGGGCGATAATGTCCCCGTAGTCCTCACGACCCACGAAACCCACGAAGCCAGCATGAACGCCGCCGTTGCCCAGATCGCCGCTTTGGAAGCCGTGGTCGAGGCCCCGCGCGTGATCCGGATCGAACAGTTCTGACATAAG
>Ga0105238_10000283_pt1 | contig 56278 bp, 64 predicted proteins | sample KBSC34metaG_FD_81526 | JGI IMG/M metagenome (GOLD analysis project Ga0105238, IMG submission 81526) | Corn rhizosphere microbial communities from Kellogg Biological Station, Michigan, USA - KBS C3-4 metaG | ecosystem: Host-associated > Plants > Roots > Rhizosphere > Soil | place: Michigan, USA...
GAGGGTCTTCGCAGCCGGAATTGCCGTTCGGGTCGCCCTGTTTCTTCTCGAAGTCTTCCCGCGGCACGTACGCAGGCTCAGCTAAGCGCTCTACCACATTGAAATCTTTATCAACGCGCGCGTAACCCATCACGGAGGTGTTGTCATTACCCATCGCGCGGTAGAGGAGGTGCGTGTCGCCATTAATTTCCACTGCAGCGGCGTTCAGCACCGCGCGGGATTCCCACGCGTGGTCCGGGATAGGTTCGAGTATCGGGTTCTTGGAGAAGCGCTTCACGAAGTCGAGCCGGTAGCGCTCGTCCATCGACTGCAGGAGGTCCGGTAAGGAGAGCGACGCCATGGCGCACACGGTGTCTGCCGCGCCGTAGAAGAGGTTAAGCGTATCTTCGTGGAGTGTCACGCCCGAAGGGAACACGATGTTGGGCACCGCGCCATAGCGCTCGTAGGATTCTTTGGGCGACATGAACGAGCCCGGGGTGCGCGCAATGATTTTCTGCGGGTCGTTCTTATCAAGCAGGAGCGCTTCCACGCCGAAGAGGCGGTTGTACTCTTCGTAGTAGTTGCGGATGTGCGAGTAGACCATCACCCAGCCCTGCTCGGTCAAAAACGGCGTCGCGCCTACTTCCACGTGCTCGCTGTCGGCGCGGCGCAGTTCCGGGAGCGCGTGCTCAGAAAGGGTCTCGTGCCACTTGTTCCAGAACTCCGGATTCCAGAAGTCCTCTACATTCTTCGCGCGCGCTATCGCGATAGTCGGGCGCGGATATTCATCGGTGTAGTCGGTGTGACAGGTGAGGAGCAGCACGACGTCGCCGTTCACGCGCTCGGGGAAGAGCGTCGCAGCTTTCGCATTGAACGGCGTTACAAGATGCTTTTCATTCAAATCGGTGGGAGAGGTGCCGACCGCCGCTGCGACTTTGATATTAGAAGGACCGAACGGGAATCCGCCGAGCGCGGTGTAGAACACGTACCACTTGCCCTCAAAGTATGTCGCGCGCGGGTCCTCGCAGCCGAAGGCCTCCCATGGGTGCTCGGGCATGATGACCTGCGTGCGGTCGCTGATAGTGCCTTCTTTGAGCGTGGCGTGGCCGATGGTGGAGAGCCCGGCGTAGGGAGTGAGAAGCACATCGGGCCTTGCTGTTGCGCGGTAGAAGAGGTGCGTGGTGTCTCCATCTCGCACCGCGGAAGGATTGAACGCCGCGAGCGCTTCCCACGCGCGCCAGCGTACGGGCGAGATGATGGGGTTCTTCGAGAAGCGCGAGAGGTAGAACATGCGCTATGCAGGGCTCTGCACGAGGCTCGCTGCGCGTATAGGGAGCGCAGGCTTCCGGCGGCCCAAGAGGTCTGAGATGAATTGATCGAGCGGCGCGGCCGCAGAGCAAACGCGCATGTCGCCGCCGCCATAGTACACGATGAGCATGCCGTCTTTCACCACCGCGCCCGTGGCGTACACGATGCCGGCTTTGCCGTCGTTCTCATACGGCATATCAGGCTCGAGTATCGGGTACGGCGAGCGTGCGATCACTTTAGTAAGGTCGTTCTTGTCGAGGAGGAGCGCGCCCACTTTGTATTTATGCGACTCGCGCGAGTCATTCGCGTGGTAGAGCACGAGCCAGCCGTAGGCGGTCTCGATCGGCGGCGGGCCAGAACCACGTATGCGGCTGTCCCACACATTGTCGTCGAATTCTTTCTCGTCGTTACGGAATCGCGCGTCGCTCTTGATGTATGGCGTCGGATCCTGGTCAAGCGTGTCGAGATACTCGATGACAGCACGGCGTCGAGTATGCGCTCTAAATCCGTGGAGCACCGCGTATTTCCCGTTGATCATGCGCGGGAACAAGACCCAGTTCTTCTGCACTTCTGCAGGAGCAGAAAGGAACACCGGCTTGGCCCAGCTCCAGCGATTCATTTCCATGTCATCAAGCGCGATGGAGGTCACGCCAATGCGGAGCGAGTTCCAATCACTGAACGCGGAGAACGAGAGGTAGAGGCGATCACCCACCACGACTGCGCGCGGGTCTTCCGTACCGGCCCAGGTGCCGCCCGACTGCATGAGCTTCTCGTAGAGCGCGGGATGGTAGCGCTTACGCAGTTCTGCTTGCTGGGGCGCGCCGACTCCGGTGAGCGCGAACACCGGATAGGGAAGGCGCGTATCGAAATGGAGCCCGTCGCTGCTCGATGCGTATCCCACACGCGATACGCCGTCCATGCCGATAGCACGATAGAAAAGGTGTACGCGCCCGCGCGCATACACCGCTGCCGGGTTCATCACGCCGCCCGCTTCCCAGAACCGCGCGGTCCGCTCGAGTACCGGGTTCTCGTCCGGGCGCGTGAGCGTGAGCGGCCGGTCCATCAGAAAATTGTGGAAGTTCCGCATCAGCCGGCGTGAAGGCTGCGAGTTGGCGATGTGGAATGCACCCTGGATGAAAAAGAGCGTCGCCGCGATGGCGAAGGTGACGAATATGAAAAGAATAGCGCCGTCGCTCATGGCGCAACACTATTAGGCTGTCCGCGCCCGAAGTCGTCTTCAACGCGCTCTATATCATTCTCGTCGAACGTGCCGAGCGCAATCTCGAGCACCGCGATGCCAGCAGGGCCGCCGGTAAGTCGGTGGAGGGCGCCCTCGGGGATCGCGACCTCATCACCCAGGGAGAGTGCGATCTCTTCGTCGCCGACCCTCGCTACGCCGGTGCCCTCTATGACGCGCCAGAACTCCGCGCGGTGCTGGTGGCGCTGGAGCGAGAGGCGCTTGCCCGCGTCCACGCGCACGATTTTTACCGTCGACGCTTCGTTCAGCGTGAAGCGGTCGAATGCACCCCACGGGCGGTCTTCGTGCTCTCGATTGGGAAGGGGGTTCATACAACTATAGGTAAGTATAACGAGCGGAACCCGGTATCTATAGTGGGTAATGCACATGCGTGGAGGAAAATGTAAAAGCGGCTATACTAGGGAAATGGCCCGCATAGAGAACAAGGTTCAGGAACTGCGCCACAGCATGGGTATGACCCAGGAGGAGCTCGCGCATAAGGCCGGGGTGACCCGCCAGACCATCATCGCTATCGAGAAGGGCAATTATGCGCCCTCGGTCGTGCTCGCGCTCAAATTAGCGCATATACTGAAGGCATCCGTAGAGGAGCTATTCCGCATCGTATGACTATGATCTGGCACTACCTTATCGCCGCCGTGCTTATCATTTCGCTCATCGCCGTCACCAACCCGGGGATGATACTCATGCCGACCGTGATGGAGATGGTCGCGCTTGTGGTGATCGCGGTATTGGTCGCAGGTTACGCGGGACTCGTCCTCGCTGAGAAGCCGAACGACGAGCGGGAAGACGCGCACCGAGCGTTCGCGGCGAGAGCGGGGTTCATCACCGGTATCGGCATCCTCACTGCGGCGCTCCTCTGGCAGGGATTCAACCACGCGATCGACGCATGGGTCGCCGTCGCGCTCGGCGCCATGATCCTCGCCAAAGTTATCGCCCGCGCATGGGCGAATAACTATCGCTAGCGCATGCCAGAGCAAATACTCTCGCCGGAACTCATAGCGACCATGGAGCGAGAGTACTCGCTAGGACCCGTGTCCGATGCAGGCCGTGTCGACGGCGGGAGGATGGGCACGAACTACTGGCTCGTCTCCGGCGGAACAAAATACTTCCTGCGTAAATACCGGCCCTACGGCGCGGCGCGCATCCGTGAAATTCACGTCGCAAAACATTTTTTCCTGGAGCAAGGAATTGCAGTGATACCGCCGATGCGCGCGCGAGAGGGCACGTTCTTCGAACACAACGGAGACACCTACGCATTGTTTCCCTTCGTGCGAGGGATCCAGATCGAGCGCACCGAACTCACTGATATCAATTTTGCCAATCTTGGGTCGTATCTCGCGTGCCTCCACCGCATAGGCCGGGATCCTGTCGTCGTCATTAATGAAGCGGAGCACGGATGGGAACGTGGGAAATTCGATGCGAAGGTCGTTCCGATACGCGATCGCATTTCCGAGAAGCCGGAGCACGATGCATTTGATCGGGAAGTACTGCGCAAGCTCGCGCTCCAGGAGACGCTTCTTTCCAAATACCAGGAACCGTATGTCGTGCGCTACCCATTGCACCTTACCCACAACGATTACCACGAGGGAAACGTATTCTTCAATCCGGACGGGAGCGTCTCCTATATCTTTGATTGGGAAAAGGTACAGATGAATACGCGAGCGAAGGAGATAGCCCGAGCGCTCGAGCTTATGATTTTTAATAATGGATACGCTTCCGAAGCGTTCGGGCACGCGGAGGTTTTTCTGAGAGCCTATGCTGCGGAATACCCCATCTCACCTGAAGAACTGGCTGACGGGCTCCGCAAGCGCTTGCAGAATCTGTTGTACTCGGTATGGGTGGAATACGAGCATTATTTCAATGACAATAGTCGTACTGATGACTTACTCGCACGCGAGACCGCGTGGCTCGATTATCACGCTGGCCATTTTGACGAATATGTTTCGACTTTGACAGGCTTTCTACCGAAGAGTGTGTAAAAGGGGCTTTACATTTGGATAGGGGAGCATACCATGAGCGCATATGGCGCTTTTCTTCATATCCTTTCTCGCGGGCGTATTAACCGTCGTGTCTCCGTGCGTGCTGCCGCTCTTGCCCGTGATCGTGGGCGGGACGCTTGCTGGAGGGACCAATGTGAAGCGCGCGCTCACCGTGACGCTCTCGCTCGGCATCTCTGTGCTTGCGTTCACCTTCCTCCTCAAGGCGTCCACGCTGCTTATCAATGTGCCGCAGTCGTTCTGGAGCTATGTGTCGGGCGGGCTCATCATACTCATCGGCATCGCGACGCTGTTCCCAAGGCTCTACGACCGTTTGCCGTTCATGGCGGCGTTCAACCGCGACAGCAATAAACTGATGTCCAAGGGATACATGCGCCAGACGTTCTGGGGCGATGTGCTCGTGGGTGCGGCGCTCGGGCCGGTGTTCTCCACATGCAGCCCGACGTACTTCATCGTGCTTGCGACCGTACTGCCTGCGAGCCTCGCGCTTGGCGCAGCAGACATGCTCGCGTACGCCGTGGGCCTCTGCGCATTCCTCTTCATCATTTCTATCGTCGGGCAGAAGCTGGTGGGGAACCTCGCGACTGCCGCAGACCCGGACGCATGGTGGCGCAAGGCGCTCGGCATCCTCCTCATACTGACCGGACTCCTCATCGTCACCGGGTATGCCGCGATCGTGGAAGCGCCGCTCTATACCATATTCGACGAGACTAAGGTCGAGCAGGGCCTGCTCCAGAATAATGTCCCTCCAGCCGCAACGCCGATAACGGCGTCGTCCACTGCGTCGACGACCTCTGCTGTAGCGGGTGCATACCCCAATATGCCGAGCGCCGGGGTGCTCGCGGCTAAGATGGCGAAGTATCACTTGGCGCCGGAACTAGAGAAACCAGATGCATACATCAACACGGGCGGGGTTCCGATAAGCCTCGCGCAGTACCGCGGTAAGGACGTAGTACTCATCGACTTCTGGACGTACTCCTGCATCAACTGCTTGCGCACGATCCCGTACGTCACCGAGTGGTATTCGAAATATAAGGACCAGGGGCTCGTGGTGATCGGGGTGCACACGCCGGAGTTCGCATTCGAGCATGTGCTCCAGAATGTGCAGGACGCCGTGAACCGGCTCGGCATTACATACCCGGTCGTACTCGATAACGAGTACAACACTTGGAATGCATTCCAGAATATCTACTGGCCGCGCGAGTACGTGATCGACATCGACGGATTCATCGTGCACGACCACGCGGGCGAGGGCGAGTACGACCAGACGGAAGCGGCGATACAAGCGGCGCTCAAGGAACGCGCGGATCGGCTCGGCGCATCGTTCGCTGCGACCTCGACGGTAGGGAATATTCCTTCCTCGGATGTAAGCCAGGTAGGAAGTCCGGAGACGTACTTCGGCACCAATCGCAATCAATTCTTCGGCAACGGCGCACCGGGACAGGGTGGCACGAACACCTATACGCTTCCGGCCAACGCGTCGCTCAATACCTTCGACCTCGGCGGCAGCTGGGACATAGAGCCGGAGTACGCACAGTCCACGAGCGCGAACGCCGCCATCCTCTACGAGTACCAGGCAAGCAACGTGTACTTCGTAGCGGCGAGCGCTGCGCCGGTGAAAGTACAGGTCCTCCTCGACGGCCAGCCGATAGGGCAACAGGGCGGCGCAGATGTGGACCCCTCGACCTCGACCGTCACCATACAGGCTAATCGCCTCTATAGCCTCGTACACACCGCGGTGCCTGGTACCCATACCCTGGAACTCAAGGCCCTTACCCCGGGGCTCCAGGCCTTCACCTTCACCTTCGGATAGGAGGGGTGCATAACTCCCCCGTAAAATCCTGGGGGACCTATACTGGGGGGGTGCGCCTTATACCGATAAGCTTATCGACAGAATTCTTATGAAGGCATTGCACATGATCGGGTTCATCCTCCTCGCAATCGGAGGACTCAACTGGGGCCTCATCGGCCTCGGCGGATTCGCGGGTGCTGACTGGAACGTCGTCCACATGATCCTCGGCGCATGGCCGGTGGTCGAGTGGATCGTCTACGTCCTCGTCGGCCTCTCCGCGCTCTGGCTCATCTTCACGCACAAGAAGGACTGCCGCACCTGCAGCGCAGGCGCGATGTAATCCGCTCGTTCGCGAACGAATCACGGCCCCGCGTACGCGGGGCCGTGTTCGTTTCCCCAGTACGCGCGGTTCTGGGGCTTTTGACAAGCAACTGCCGGTATACTCTAGATAACAACCTATGGCTCTCGGAGAAAAGCTTAGTCGCAAAAAGAAGCCTGAAGCGGCCGAGATGCCACCCAGGGGAAAACCCGAGAAGATAGAGGGGACCGAAGAGACCCAGGTGTTGCAAGCTGAAGACTTGCGCGTCTCGCGGCGCGAGGAGCTGCTGCCGCAACTCACTGCCGCTATTACCGAGCTTACTCAGAAGCGCACGGCGGGCGAGAGCATCGTGATCAAGGGGGACACTGCGTCGCTCGACGCTCGGCTGGATGCATTCATCGACCTCAACAACCAGATGATTAGCGCACAGGCGCTGCTCGATTCCGCGCGCGAAAAGTACGGCATAGAGGCCGCCGAGCGCAACGCAACCAACGGGAAGGCAGTGAACCAATACAAGAAGCTGGCAAGCGATCTCGCAGGCGCGCAATCGACGCTGGACATTCTCTCTCGCTCCATCGAGCGCGGCCAGAAAGCTGCGGCAAGCCAAGAGCTGTCAAAGAATATTAGCCGCCTTTCGGCGGGGCTTGCGGAAGCGACGGTGCGCGGGAACAAGCTCCGCACCTCTGCCAATAGCAATGAACTCACCGCAGCAATCCTCGATATCAGGGCCCGGGTCGGTGACGTACGTGCAGTGCTTCGCGACCCATCGTTCGATCGAAGCGATCCTTTCGACATTGATACCATAGAGCTTCTCGAGCGCGATGCGAACGAGTCCGAGCTACTTTCGAATACGCTCGCAAGACGTCTTGACGCCGTTATCGGCCGTAGCGAACTCCAATCGGCTGCCGAGCGAGAACGGGGGAAACTGCAGTCGCTCATCGAAGATACGCTGAAGCTCACTCGCAGCGAGCGCAATAGCGCGGGAGATATATTCGCGAAGTCGCTGCGTGCTCGGAAGGAGAGCGCGCGGTCGATCATCCAGCAGGTCGTCGATAATGATCTCAATTTCCAAGGTGTAAATACGGAAGAGATGCGGGACACCGCGCGCGAGCTAGGCAGGTTAAAGGATCAGGCGTCAGAGCTCGCGGCTTTGCTCGAGGAAGAAGTGGAGGGCAAAGACGCTGAGGAAGGGGGCGCTGGAGCGCTCCAGCACCGCGGAGCGCTCGAGGCGAAGGCCAAGCGTTTTAGGAGAAGCCGCCCGTTCCGCGCGTTCGCGCGCATGCTCCACGACCCCGAGCTCGCCGAATCCTACCGCCTCATGCGCTCCCGGCGCGCAGGCATGGTGAAGAACCAAGGAGAAAACGAGCGCCATCGCGCGTTCGCCCCGCTGCTTACCGGTCTCATGATGGGCGAGCGCACGCGCAACCTCCTCGACATCGCTATAGACGACACCGTGGCTGAGCGCTCGGATGCGATAAAGGAATCGATCGCGGAATCGATGGAGAGCGGCCGCCGCGCCTACGTACCGGAAGTGGTGATTGCCTCGGGAGTCCAAAGCGCCGTGTATGCGCTCAACAGGCAGATGGTACTTCCCGGCGCTCCGTCGCTCACGCTCGAGGGTGAGGACCGTATCGGAGGGCAGTTCGCGCAGATAGAGGCGGACCTCTTCCGGCTCAACAGCCGCACGCGCCAAGAGGAGCCCGATAAGCCCTACACGCCGGGCACGAGCCAGACGCTCAACACCTTTACCAAGTTCGGCGTCACGCAGCCCGCCGACACCGGCATGGAGCGATATCAGTACCAGTCTGCGCTCGGCGAGCACGCGCGCATGAACCTGTTCCTTACCGGCGAGCCGGTCGTGGGGGCCGGGGTGCGTGCCATCCGCAGGAACCGGGACAACAACCCTCCCTACGCGCAGTACTTCATAGAGTTCATAGACACGAAGACCGGGAAACTGCTCGAAGTAGAGACCGACCGCAACGTGTTCATCACGGGTGTCGGCGTCGAGAACACTGGCCTCGACGAGACCGACACGGCAACCGCGAAGATTATCGCGGAAGAGCGCGCTCGCCTGGCACAGGGGAAGGATGCGCGCGTGATGTCGTTCAATGAGACTGCTCGGCGCCTCGGCGACCGTTCCAATCCGTTCCCGCTCGAAGGATTCAAGCGCATCGTCATGTCGGGCGAGGGGGATGGCGCGAAAGTGCTCGCAGGCGTATTCCTCGGCTACGAGACCCAGCTCGGCCTCAGCACTACGACGCTCGACTATATACAAGAGCTCATCTGGATCGGACAAAACTTTCCGACCAAGGAGGCGTTCATCGAGAATTGCCGCGCCCGCTACCACCAGCTCGGCCTCGAATTCCCGCGCGAGGTCGCGGAGAACTATTACGCGCGCGTGAAGCCGCTCACCAATGTCCGGGCGCAGCGGCTCGCGCGGCAGGGAGATGTGATCCGCGTAACGGCGGATAGCACGTTAAATAAAGGTGAGACAATAACCGTCGAAGGCGATCACTATATCTATGCGCACGGATTCACCGACCGCACCGACGACATCGTCGCGCCGGTGAATGCTCTCTTTAAGGACTACCGGGGTCTCGATCGAGTGGCTAAGCGGTCGAGCCCGCTCTTGGAAAGCGATTCCTCGTTCAGACGCAGCGTCACGGAGAGCGGCCGCAATGTCGCGCTCTTCTTCGAAGGAACGTCGGACGTAAAGCGCATCGAAGTGGCGAGGACCCAGACCGGAACGACCATCACCCGCGTGATGCAAGACGGAAGCCTCGCAGTCACTTCCGAGGCCGACGCGGATATAAAGGCGCTGTACCGCGAGGTATTCGAGAAAAGCGATGACCTCGCCTACGTGGAGACCGTATCTAACACTCCGACCACCGTGACTTTTAACGGCGACGAGCCCGACCCTATCGCGCGCCGCTACGCGGGTACAGAAATCTACCGCGCAGGCCCCTCGGCGCGGCTCGCACTCACGGCCAAAGAACGCGCAGAATCCCCGGCGCTCAATACCATCCCCGAGAATACGGCGGCAGTATTCCGCTACGCACCGAGCACGGCGAAGCTTGCCCAGTACTTTGCTCGGTCCGACCGGGAAGAAGGCAAGGAGATTATGGGATTCTTTGACAAGATTCAAGCACCGAAAGAGAAAGTAGTGAAGCCGGGCCGGCAGGTGAAGGCGTTTTCTGAAAAGGTGAAGCTTTCTCGCAAGGACGCTGTCAGCGTGCCGTTCGATATGCCGGCAATCGACTTGCTGCGTTATGGCATCGCATCGGGTCTCGAGCCGTACCGGTTCACTACGGACGTGGATGATATCAACCTCACGATAACTCCGGACCCTGCGAACCCGGATCGCATGCAGGTCGATAGCGCATTCGGACTCGGGGCCGATGAACGTGCTGCAGCCAAGAAAGCCATAAATAATCCTTACACCCTCGCTGCGCTCGGCAAGCTGTTCAAAGCGCCGAATGCTCGGGAACGTCCTATAGAAATTACGCTCGAGTTCGAGAACGGGAAGCTGGATGTCCGCAACCTTTCTCCGCGCGCTGGCAGCAGGATTACGAGGGGCGCCCCGCTGCCTCAGCGACTCATCGATGAGCGTAACCGTGCGACCGGCGCCTGAGCTATACACACCTGCGTGATTTTTCCGCTCCGGTATACTGCTTCGACAAGTAACCAACATTCAGTATGCAAACGTCCCTCTACTCCGTTACCATCCCGACCTTCAAGAAAGGCCTTACGGCGCTTTCCGGGCTCCTCGATAAGGCCGATGCCTACCTCAAGGAGAAGGGCCTTCCCGAATCTGACCTCCTCGAGAAGCGCTTCGCGCCCGATATGTTCCCGTTCGTGAAGCAGGTGCAGCTCGTATCCGACGGTTCGAAGGGCTTTGCTGCTCGCATCCAGGGCCAGGAACCTGTGTCGATGGAAGACAACGAGAAATCCATCGCAGAGCTCAAGGAACGTATCGCGAAGACCATCGCGGTCCTCGACGCCGTGAAGCCGGAAGACGTGGACGGTAAAGAGGAGACGGAGATCCGGATCAAATGGTTCCCGGGCCAGCACATCTTCGGCGGTCACTACGCGCTCGAGTACGTGCTCCCGAACTTCTTCTTCCACCTCACGACCGCGTACGACCTCCTGCGTGCTGAGGGCGTCCAGGTAGGGAAGGCCGACTACATCGGCGGGCTCAGCCTCCGCGATGACGCGTAAAGTGGTATAATCGCTTGGCATGTCAGACGCTCCAGCCCTCCTCATCAAGGACGTAAAGAAGAAGTATCCGACCGGAACCGAGGCCCTGAAAGGGGTCTCGCTCACGGTACCGCGCGGCGACTTCTTCGCGTTCCTCGGCCCTAACGGCGCCGGAAAGACCACCCTCATCGGCATCATGGCCGGACTCACCTTGAAGACCTCGGGCACCGTCGAGATCTGCGGCGCGTCCGTAGACACCGCGGGCGACAAAGCCAAGACCTTCATCGGTCTCGTGCCGCAGGAGTTCAACTTCAACATCTTCGAGAAGGTGGAAGACATCGTGGTGAACCAGGCGGGCTACTACGGCATCACCCGCGAGAAAGCGATGCCGAAGACCGAAGAGATACTGAAAGCGCTCGGGCTCTGGGAAAAGCGCTCGAGCCCCGCGCAGACGCTCTCGGGCGGCATGAAGCGCCGCCTCATGATCGCGCGCGCGCTCGTGCACGAGCCGGAGGTACTCCTCCTCGACGAGCCGACCGCGGGTGTGGACGTAGAGCTGCGCCGCGGCATGTGGGAATTCCTGAACAAATTGAACGCGAGCGGTACGACCATCGTGCTCACCACGCACTACCTGGAAGAAGCCGAGCAGCTCTCCAAGAACGTGGCCATCATCAACAAGGGCGAGATTATCACGAACGAGCCGACCAAGGAGCTCCTCGCGAAGCACCACGGCAAGTCGCTCGAAGACATCTTCCTCGAGCTTATCGGCCACGCATAATCCAGTATGAAAAATCCTGCTCTTATCGGGTACTACACCATGGTGCGCAAGGAGGTGATCCGCATCATCCGCATCTGGTCGCAGACGCTGCTGCCGCCCATCGTCACTACGACGCTCTATTTCATCGTGTTCGGCACCTTCATCGGGAGCCAGCTGAAGGCTGTGGGCGGCCACAGCTACATGGAGTTCATCGTGCCGGGTCTCGTCATGATGGCGCTCATCACGAGTTCCTATATGAACACGGTCTCGACGTTCTACTTCGCCAAGTGGCAGCGCACTATCGATGAGCTGCTCGTGTCGCCGATGCCTTCGTGGGTCGTGATGCTCGGGTTCGTCTCGGGCGGCGTCATCCGCGCTACGATGGTCGGCATACTCGTCGTTATAGTCGCGCTCTTCTTTACGCACCTCGCGGTCGCGAACTTCTTCATCGTGATAGTCGCAGCGATCCTTACCGCGATACTCTTCGCGCTCGCAGGACTCGTGAACGGATTCTTCGCCAAGTCGTTCGACGCTATCTCCATCGTGCCGACCTTCGTCCTGACTCCGCTCACGTACCTCGGCGGCGTATTCTACTCGGTGAACCAGCTCCCGCCGTTCTTCCGCACGCTCTCATTGTTCAACCCCATCCTCTATATGGTGAACCTCTTCCGCTACGGGTTCCTGGGTTCGAGCGATGTCGCACCACTGACCGCGTTCCTCGTGCTCGTCGCCTTCACGGCAGGATTCCTCATCCTCACTACGTGGCTCTTCGCGCGCGGTAAGGGTCTCAAGAACTAATCATCGCGCCCGTCGCTTCTTGCATGGATATCTCTCTCGTCATACCCGCTTATAACGAAGAGAGGTGGCTCGGCGATACGCTCAAGTCGGTCTGCGAGAACGGGAAGGGGAAGTTCAAGGAAGTAATCGTCGTAGATAACGCTTCCACAGATCGCACAGCGGAAATCGCGGCATCGTACCCCGGCGTACGAGTCGTGCGCGAAGACCGAAAGGGCACTGGGTACGCGCGCGAGCGCGGATTCCGCGAAGCTACGGGAGATATCGTGGGATTCATGGATGCGGACACGCTCATGTCTTCGACCTGGGCGGACAAGGTGCGGCGCGCGTTCATCCGCGACCAGAACCTCGCGTGCGTATCGGGTCCGTATTATTTCTACGATATGCCGGCTGCGTTCTCGATGACGTACACGGCGCTCTGGCACATCGCGATACCGCTCTTTTACGTGATAAGCACGTTCATCACGGCGGGAAACTTCGCCATCCGCCGCTCCACGCTCGAGAAGATGGGCGGTTTCGACACATCCATCACTTTCCATGGAGACGACGCCGACGTGGGCCGGCGCGCTGCGCGCTACGGCAAGGTGCGCCCCCTCTGGGGGCTCGTGCTCAAGTCGTCGGGCCGCCGCTTCCATGCGTTCGGCACGAGCAGGATGCTCTACCGGTACTTGGTCAATAGTCTCGTGGGTACATTTACGACCAAGCCCCACTACACCGAAGGCTACCAGGAGGTGCGTTAACTACCACTCGCTCGCCGCGAGTTTCTTCACTACGTAGCGCATCGCGAATATGAGCACGACGAACCCGAACGCGACGAATCCGTAGCGCACGGAAGGAGGGAAGAGGTTCGATACGTTCCCGAAGTAGTACCCGATCCCGATGGGGATGAGCGCCCAGATGAGTTCGCCCGAGAGGTTTATCGCGAGGTACCGGCTGAACGGCACTTTCATCATGCCCGCGACCGCGAGCACGCCGATAGCGACGCCGAATCCCATCGTGAGCTTCGAGACGATGAGTATCCAGCTGTGGTAGCGCAGGAACCGCTCCTCGAGCCGGTCGATGATGTCGGGCGTGATGCCGAAGTAGCGGCCGAATCGCCTGAAGAACGGGCGCGCGCCGTGCCGGCCCACCCAGTACCAGCCGATGTCGCCCACGATGTCTGCGGCGACTATCGTGCCGTACGCCGCCCAGAAGTCGAGCTGGTGCACGCTCACGAGGTACCCGGCGCCGATCATCACGACCGGGCTCCCTAAGAGGGTGGTGAAAAAGAGGAGCCCGTAGCGGGAGGCTCCGATGATGCCCACGATGAACGAAAGGGCCGCAGACATAGGAAGTACGGCCTAGTATAGCGCGCTTGCGGCCCCCAGGGTACCGCGCTAGGCTGGCGGCAGAACGCGAGGCATCCGCCTCGCGTGGCCTATTTGCTGGAAAGGGCAGATACGATGTTCAGCGATACAAAGCGAGCGTTCTTTAAAAACGTAAGAGCGCTCCATACCAAACTCACCTTCGACGACGTCCTTGGTGAGCCCGCGTTCACGACCGTGCAGGTCCCCGACGTGATCACCGAGTCCATGTTCAGCAAGAACATCTCAGTGAAGGTTCCGATCATAAGCGCAGCGATGGACACCGTGACCGAAGCCAATCTGGCAATCGCTATCGCGAAAGTCGGCGGCCTCGGCATCATCCACCGCAACCTCTCGATCGAAGAGCAGGTCGAGCACGTGCGGAAAGTGAAGAACTATTCGCACGGACTCGTGAGCACCCCCGCGTACGTGCTCGAGACCGATACCGTGGGAGACGTGCTCGAACGCAAAGAGCGCGGCGACCTCAAGTTCAGCAGCTTCCCGGTACTCAACGGGGAGCAGCAGCTCGTCGGTCTCATCACCAAGACGAATCTCGGCTACGCCGAAGATCCGTCTGCGCGTATCGGCGCCATCATGACGCCGCTTGCGGAACTGGTCACTGCCGAAGCCGGCACGACCAAGGAAGACGCGCTGTCGCTCATGCAGCAAAAGCACATCAAGCTGCTTCTGCTCGTGAAGCCGGGTCAGCAACTCGCTGGCATGTACACGCAGCGAGACCTCATGCGTGCCCGCTTCGGCAGCATGTATAACGTCGACGACAGCAACGGCCAGCTCATCGTGGGCGCCGCTGTCGGATTCGGAGACGAAGGCGTCGATCGCGCCCACGCGCTTATCGCGGCGGGTGCAGACGTCATCGTAGCCGATTCTGCGCATATCGATGCTCAGTTCGAGCACGATACGATACAGCGCCTCCTCGAACTCGGCGGTGCCGATATCGTCGCGGGCAATGTGTCGACCGCCGGCGCCGCGGTTCGCCTTGCGAAGCTCGGCGTGCACGGCATCAAGGTCGGCCAGGGCGGCGGTTCTATCTGCACTACCCGGGTCGTCACTGGGTTCGGTACGCCGCAGGTATCTGCTATCTACGACTGCGCGGAAGCGCTTTCAGATGGCGGCTACGACATACCTGTCTGCGCCGATGGCGGTATCCGCCACTCGGGCGACATCGTGCTCGCGCTCATGGCAGGCGGGTCGACGGTTATGCTCGGCGGCCTTCTCGCCGGAACGGCGGAAGCGCCGGGCGACGTGAAGATGGTCGACGGAAAGCCGACGAAGGAGTACCGCGGCATGGGCTCGATCGGAGCCATGAAGAAGCGGTTCGCCAACGACCGGTACCGGGGAGATGAACCCGTAGCCGAAGGTGTCGAGGGGCAGGTGCAGTATCGCGGTACGGTTCAGAACGCCGTAAAGCAATACATCGGCGGCCTCAAGAAGGGTATGCGCGAAGCGAACGCGCTCACCATCAACGACCTGTGGAGCAAGGCTGAGTTCTGCCGGGTCACCTCGGCAGGCGTGCGGGAATCGCATCCGCACGACCTCATCGCCATGACATCCGCACCCAACTACGAAGGCTGAGCCATGGAAACGGAAGATGACACACTCGACTTGTTCGCTCAAAAGATGGTGAACGTCATCGCGGTCGTCGAGGGAAGCTTCGGCGACAGCGGGAAGGGTAAGTTCGTGGACGTGCTCGCCGGGTACGCGGACGCTACTGTCCGTGGTACCGGCGGCGCGAACGCGGGCCACACTATCGTGCACGACGGCGTCACGCACGTTGTTCACCTCCTGCCTTCCAGTATTCTCCGGGATAAGGAAGGGAAGCAGAGCATAATCGGCCGCGGGACCGTGGTGAACCCCGGCGCGCTCGCCAAAGAGCTCGTGGGACTTCAGATCGAGGGCTATTCGGCGAACGGGCTGCTCGTCTGCCAAGATGCGCAGCTCGTTCTCCCGACGCACTCTATCCTCGACCATGTGCTTGAGGCGAGCGCGGGGGCAGGCAAGATCGGCACGACGAAACAGGGAATCGGACCCGCGTATGCGGATCACCGATACCGGGTCGGCGTGCGCGTAAACGATCTCCTGAACCCGGACATCCTGGCGAAGAACGTGCACCGCAGCGTCGAACACGCCCGCCTCATCTTGCGGGGTGCAGACCCGGAACACGTGCGGGCAGCTGTCGCTGCGGTTGAGGGCGGACTCTTCGGCGGTAGCGATATCGTCGACGAAGACGTCATCATCGCGTGGATGCGCACCCAGGCGGTGGCGTTCACCGACTGCATCGCAGACACCGACACGATCATCTGCGACTTGCTCGCAGAAGGTAAGCGCGTGCTTCTCGAAGGCGCGCAGGGTGCGATGCTCAGCATCGACTACGGCACGTATCCCTTCGTCACCTCTTCGGACTGCACGCTCGCGGGCCTCGCCCGAGGTGCCGGTCTTGATGTTGATGACGTCGGCTACGCGGTCAATGTCACAAAGGCGTATGCGACTCGCGTCGGGGAAGGTCCGTTCCCGACAGAACTGTTCGGCGAAGATGCCGATCGTTTGCGCTCGCTCGGTGGGGAGTTCGGTACTACTACCAACCGACCCCGCCGCGTAGGGTGGATGGATCTGCCGCTGCTGCGGTACGGAAGCTCTCATGCGTCGCACTATCTCGCGCTCACCAAGGCAGATGTCTTGAATGGGTACGAGCAAGTCGGCGTGTGCACTGAGTACCGGTACGAAGGGCCGGATATCCGCATCGGTAGAAAGGTGCTTACCAAAGGCCAATCTATCCAAACGGCGGTTCCGTATCCTGAAGTACTCGAGCACTGCGTGCCGGTTATCGAGTACCTGCCGGGATGGCAAGAAGCCTTCTCGCGCGGGAACGTTCACCCCAACCTCGATGCGTTCATGAAGTTCGTAGAGGATAGAGCCGACGTTTGGTTCGACCTCCTGTCTACGGGTCGCGGGCGCGATGAGGTGGTGCTCTTGTAGTTCACTGCTATGTGCGGAGGGCCGTTGCGTTGAAACATACGCGCGGCCCTCCTTTTTGTCCGTGCTAGGCTGTACTCATGCTGACTTATTTCCAAGCCATTTTACTCGGTGCCATACAGGGCCTTACGGAGCTGTTTCCGATATCGAGCCTCGGCCATACGGTGATATTGCCGAGCCTCTTGGGTTGGAATATTAACCAGGCGGATCCGTTCTTCGTGTCGTTTTTGGTGTTGACCCATCTTGCGACCGCGCTCGTGCTGTTCCTGTTCTTCTTCCAGGACTGGGTGCGCATCATCAAGGGATTCTTCCAGACATTTGATACTAAGAAAATCGGCGCCAATACGTATTCAAGGCTTGCGTGGCTCATCATCGTGGCCACCATCCCCGCTGGAATCATGGGACTCCTTTTCCAGAAGAAACTCGAGGCGCTGTTCGCCACGCCGTCCATCGCCGCGCTCTTCCTGATCGGGAACGGATTCATGCTGCTTCTCGCGGAATATCTCTCGCGTAAGTGCGTGAAGACCGGTGACTCCGACGACGGCCGCATCGCGCGCATGAAGTGGATCTCAGCCATCGGCATCGGCTTTATGCAGTGCCTTGCGCTCCTTCCGGGATTCTCGCGTACCGGCGCTACGCTCTCGGGCGGACTCCTCTCGGGACTCAACCGCGCAGACGCGGCGCGGTTCGCATTCCTCCTCGCCACACCCATCATCGTCGCTGCAGCGATACTCAAAGTCCCGCATCTCGTGATCGGCGGGGGACAGGCGCTCTTGGTCGCGCTCTCGGGCGCACTCTCGGCTGCGGTGTTCGCGTACATCGCGGTGAAGTTCCTCACGCGCTACTTCAAGTCGAATTCACTCGTACCATTCGCCATCTACTGTATCCTCGCGGGCGGCGTCGCGCTCGCGGTGCTCGCGTAAATAAAAAAGTGCGCGGAGTCTCCTCCGCGCAGTTTCAGTTTCTCAGTATGTTCTATGCAGCCCAGCGTATATCCTTGCGATACGCTGCAGGCTCGTTTCCGAACCAGATCTGGTTCGCACCCGCGTAGGCGATATGCAGCGCTTCCTCGCGCGTCTTCGCTCTGCCGAGGACCGAGACGATGCGGGTGGCGCCGTTAGTCACCGGGTCCTCCGCTCCGCGTCCGGTCGCCCCATGGAGGACGACCGCACCGAGGTTCTCGGCGTCCTTGATACCTCGGATGGGCGTATCTTTGGGCAGTGAGATGCCTTCGGGGTAGCGGGGGTCGACGAGGTTCACGCAGACTACCTCGTAGAGCTTCGTGGGCTCCGGCAGGTCGCCGAAGTCGCCCTTCGCCATCGCGTAGCAGTATGCGGCGAAGTCGATGTCGGTCGATTCGAGGATGACCTGCATCTCCGGATCGCCGCCGCGGCAATTCATCTCAAGCACCTTCGGCCCGTCCTCGGTGAGGATGAAGCCGATGTACATGAGCCCGCGGTACTCGATTCCCCGAGCCTTGAGCGCCCGGAAGATATCCCCGACGATCATGCGGCATTGCCGGTCGACATCCTCCGGCAGGTCTTGCGTGATAGCGCCCATGCCGCCCGTGTTCAGGCCCTTGTCGCCGTCGAAGCGGCGCTTGAAGTCCTGGGTCGTCGGGAGGAACCGGAGGCTCCTGCCGTCGGCCATAGCGATCATCGAGCACTCGCGGCCGCGTTCGCGCTTCTGAATGAGGAAGCATGTCGCGTTATCCCCGTGGGTCGCGTTGAGGTCGCGGCAGATCTGCGCGAGATCGTCTCCCTTATCCGGCAAGACGACGCCTTTGCCGCCGCACAGCCCGTCAGCCTTGATCACGATTCCCGCCGCCCCGTACCGCTTCACGATAGCGAGGTCGGTTATGGAATCGATGTCGTCGATGCCGATGGATTCCGATTGCGGCGCAGGGATCTTGTACTCGTGGAGCAAGTCCGCGAACCAGACCTTGCTGAGCTCGGTCATCGCTGCGGCTTTCGACGGCCCGCAGAGCGGCACGCCGCGCGGGTCGTAGTAGTCCCAGATGCCTGCGCATAGCGGCGCTTCGGGGCCGACCATCGCGAAGTCCACGCCGCGGCTCTTGGCCGCGTTTAGAAGCCGTTCGAACTCGAGCGGCTTTATGTCCGGCAGGCAGTGTTCTGCGCCTGCGTTCCCGGGAGCGAACCACACGAGGTGGCCGCCCCGGAGCCTGAAGTTGCGTTCGATGGCGCTTTCGCGCACGCCCGAACCGATAAGCTGGATATTCATGCGGTTCTCCCTTTGAATGCGAAGTCCCGCCACGTGGCGGGTACATCCGGTCGCACTGTAGCACGGTGGGCGGGGGGAGGGGAACGCGGCTATTTCTCCGCTTCGCGGCGGATAGCATCGAGGTCTATCTTCTTCTCCATTTCGCGCAGTTCTGCGTCCTTGCGGATGTTCATGCCGAGGTGCCCGTGGAGGCGCTCGATGAGCATGATGATCTTCGTGATCTCTTGCTCTGCGCGGACGTTTATCTCGAAGTCCATCTTCTGGCGGATATCGGCGACCTTGCTCGCGCGGTTCTGGCTCATGAGCACGATGATGGCGAGGAATATCGCCTCGAGCGACACCACCATGGTGAGGAAGTTGTACGGGAACGGGTCGAATGGAGCGAACCCGAGGTAGCCGTTGTTCGCTAAGAACCAGAACACGAACACGATAAAGTTCGCGATGAAGAACCAGGTGGTACCGAACTTCTCGGTGAGGAAGTCCGCGACCTTGTCGGTCCAGCGGGTGGAGAACTCGATACGCGACCGCAGGCCCTCGGTGAGGTGCTCTTCAGTAAGAGGGCCTTTGTGGGTAGCTATCGCGTGGTCTTTCATATCCCCACTATAGCGCGCCAGGGCAGTCCGGAAGAACCTTATACCCGGAGACGATACCCAATACCGCGCACGGTCTCGATGACGCTCTCGCTCTCGCCCCCGTCGAGCTTGCGGCGCAGGTTCTTCATATGGACGTCGATCACATTGCTGAACGACTCGTAGTTGAAGTCCCAGAGGTGGGTGAGGAGGTCTTCGCGGTTCACCACTTCGTTCGGGTGGCGCATGAAGTACTCGAGCAGCATGAATTCCTTGAGCGTGAGCTCGAGCGGCTTATTCCCGCGCTTTACCGTGTGCGCGGCGGGATCGAGCTCGATATCGGAGACCTTGAGTACCGACGGCTTCGATTCCTGCGGGCGACGGGAAAGCGCGTGGATGCGCGCGATGAGCTCCTCAAACGAGAACGGCTTCACGAGGTAGTCGTCGGCGCCGGAGAGGAGGAGCTCCACTTTCATCTCCACCTTATTTTCCCCGGTGAGGATAAGGATAGGGGTAGTGACGTCGCGAGCGCGCGCCTCGCGCGTGACCTCCACGCCCGACATGCTGGGGAGCATGAGGTCGAGGATCACGAGGTCGTAATCGCTCCGGTGAAGCGAGATACGGCTCAGTGCCTGCTCGCCGTCGTCTATCACGTCTACGGCGAAGCCTTTCTTGGTGAGGCCTTCCTTCAGGGTTTCTGCGAGCTTCGGTTCGTCTTCTACGACTAGGATGCGCATAAGGTGATACTACCTGCTAATGACCACATCATGAAGGACGGGTCATGAGGCCTTCATGAAGAACTTCATGAAGTTTATTCACGCGTCGGCCATTTGACGGCTCATCAGAAGCGTTTCAATATCGCGGAGCCCTACGGGCTTAGTGAGGTGGTGGTCGAACCCGGCCTCGCGCGCTCGCTCGCGGTCTTCGTACTGACCGTAGCCCGTAAGCGCGATGATGAGTGGGGAGTAGCTGAGCTCGTTCCGGAGCTTGCCGGCCACCTCGTACCCGTTGATGTCGGGGAGGCCGATGTCGAGGATGATGACTTCCGGCATGAAATCCCGTGCTATATCGTCCACGCCCTCGCCTTTATGGGCGAGTTTGAGGGTATGGCCGCGGAACTCGAGGAGCTGGGCAAGACCGGCTGCGGCGGCTTCATTGTCGTCGACGATGAGGATGCGATATGTGGGTTGCATGTAAATTGATTAATCTAGTAGTGCGTACCGCTATTGTTACGCATAGGCGGTAAACATCTGATGAACCCCACTATGGGATACGACGGGTGAAGCGATTATGAAGGGCCTTAATTCGGGAAATCGATCAGGTATTCGTTGATATCGCGTTGGTCCATGTCGTAGAAGTTCTCCTTCGCATTGTGGAGGCGGGTGGCGAGCGTCTTGCCCACGAACCGCCAGTGCCATGGCTCGTACTCGTAGTACGTATTGCCGGCTGGGTAGGACAGGATGAAGCCGTATTTATAGGCATTTGCGACCATCCAAGCGTAGGCGTCAGTCTTGTCGAAGCCATCCAGGCCGCCGGCGAGGGACTTCGTCGTGAAGTCGACCGCCGTACCGAGCTGGTGCTCCGAATAGCCCTGGTCTGCGCTGAACGCGTTTGCGCCGCTGCCGTAGGTCACTTTGTACTCTGACTTGAGCGCGGCCTGGTCGCTGAATGAACGGTATGCAGAAAGCACCTGCACGTCATCGTCTCCTGCGTGGTTCGCGGCATTGATCATGTCTTCGAGGTGCGGAAGCGCGTCAGAGAGGAACTGGTAGTCCTTGTCATCGGGGAAGGTGTATCCCGACGGGATATTGGAGAGAGAAGCGGGCACGTAGTTCTCGTTGAGGAAGTAGACTTTCGAGTACTTCGCGAGGAGCTGCGGGTCGGTGTTGGCAAGCTTGTTCAGCGTACCCACCGTGCCGTTGAGTTCATTGATTTGCTGCTGGAAGTTGTCGTTCCGTGCTTGTTCGGCGACCAGCGCTTCGCTCAGCGAATTATTCGTGGTCGAGGCTTCGTCGAGCGCTGCGCGCAGCGTCTCCACGTTCGACTGGTACGCGGCGATCTGGGCCTGGTACGCCGTGTAGAGGCGGTAGCCGCCGTACCCGATGGCTGCCACCACGACGATAGCGAGGACGGCGACGAGGGGAGAGAACCTGTGCGGGGTGGTAGTCATGGAAGATATCATGCGCGGATAATCGCAGCTTGGCAACTGCTACACTAGGGGCATGTACGGGCTCACGAAGGGGGAGGAAGCGAAGCTGCGTAAGCTCACGACGCCGGCCAAAATCCAGGATTTCCTGGACAAGATGCCGATGAACCACGAGAAGAAAGGCGAGACCCACCGCTCCGTCAATGCCGCGCTCGCGACTAATAAAGCCCACTGCATCGAGGGCGCGCTCATCGCCGCCGCCGCGCTCATGCTCCACGGGGAAGAGCCACTCATCATGGACCTCACCGCATATCGCCCCGACGAGGATCACATCGTGACGCTCTATAAGAAGAACGGCTACTGGGGCGCGATAAGCAAGACCAATCACGCGACCATCCGGTTCCGCGACCCGGTGTATAAGACGCTGCGCGAGCTCGCGATGTCGTACTTCCACGAGTGGTTCATGAACAGCAATGGCAAGAAGACGCTCAAAAGCTTCTCGAAGCCGCTGAATTTAAAGAAGCTCGGTACCGATTGGATTACGAGCGAAGAGGACCTGTGGTATCTCGACCGCATTCTCAACAAGCTGCCGCACTACGACCTTGTACCGAAAGGAAATAAGAAATACCTGCGCACCGCAGACGCCATGGAGCTCAAGGCCGGAAGATTCATCGAGTGGCCGGAATCCGATCCGCGCACATGATAAAAAGAGCCCGCCGCCAACCCGAAAGGGCCGGCGGCGGAGATTGACTCATCTGAGCCGAGGGCTCCCGATGAGGTGGGACTCGTATTTCAGCAGGTTCGACGGTTTGAACAACTCTGACCATGCGACCTGATCTGCTTCGATCTGGAAGATTTCCTGAAGAAGACTGTTCCAGGCTGCGACGTCGAGATGGGTCGCGCCGAGGAACTGGTTCGCCACGAGCGCTCCCGACGCGATGACGGTCTCGATCGTGTCGCCATAGTCGGTGGTGACTTTGCGTGCTTCGTTCAGAAGCCCGTCTGCATCATCGAGCAGCATTTTCGCTGGATCCTGGTTCCTGACCTCCGCCCAGAAACCCTTCGGCTCGAGGACATTGAACGCAGCGAGCTGCACGATGCGATACGCGATCTCAGCATCTTTGCCGAAGGCAGTAACGCGTTCGGCGAGAAAGCTCTTCGCTTCTTCCGAGGCATAGGTGCCCCGGGACTCCACGATTTCGCGCAGCATATTGTCCTGGTACACGACGAGGCCATCAAGGACCTTCGTCATGACCGACAGCATGCGCAGAGTGACATGGAAAAGATCCGGCCACGCCACGCGCTCCACGCAGGACTGCTCGATAGAGCGCGCTTCCCACGTATCGATGCCGTCGGCGATCATCACTTCAAAGCGGGTCGCCATGCGCACCATCCCTGTCATTTGCTCGGTGAGGATGGTGTTCTTTTTATGCGGCATCGCAGACGAACCCTTCTGCGATTTACCGAACGGCTCATGGCAGAGCGGGAAACCGCTTCTCGCCGAGAGCCGCACGTCGCCAGCAACTTTGCCGAGTGTTCGACAGAGATTGGCGAGCGCTTGCGCGAGCGGGACGTAGATTTCCCGCGGCATGATTTGCGTCGCGCCGGGAAAGGGCATGAGTCCGAGAATCCCCAGCGCCTCGGCTTCGAACAGCGGATTCAAACCCGAGCCGAAGTTGCCGATTGCGCCCGACATCCGCGAATACTGGCAGAGCCCAATTGCGCGACCCAGCTGCAGGCGGTCGACATCGAGCGCTGCCTGCCAGTTCTTGAAGCGGCCCCCGAAGGAGCGGAGCTTCGCGCCCTGGCCGTGCGTGCGGTCGAGGAAGATGACGTTTTCATAGACGAGCTTCTGCCGGTCGATGACTTCGTCGAATGTCCTGAGTCCGGCTTCGACGAGTGCATGGAGTTCGAGGAGCGTAAGCGCATGCGCCGGCTCCTCGGTGTCGTAGCTCGTCATGCCTTTGTGGAATTCAGACTGGAATTCCACGGGGATGAACCGGCGACGTTCGTCGATGAATGCCAGCAAGTCGTGGCTGATTTCTGCGTCGCGCGCTTTCCACCACGCGACATCCGGCGGATTCGCTTCGAGCGCCGTACGGATAGCGTCGTAGGCAGCCTGTGTCGTCTTGCGTTGACGAACTCGCGCCTTGATGGCGGCGAGCTCGACGCGCTGCCACTTAAGCAGTTTTTCGAGATCGGATGTGATTCTCGTCACATCCGCATTCGCATAGCGAGGAATCATATTCATTCTCCCAAAGGGCTAGAGGTGAAACGCAAAACCGCCACAAGGGCGGGTCTGCGCGGACTATACCACTATATGATGGGCCTGTCTTATGCCATTTCGGGGCCTTCGGCAGGAGAGCGGAAGAAGAGCACGGGGACCAAGACGAGCGTGAGGATGATGGCAAAGGTGAGGCCGAACATGATGGAGAACGCGAGCGGGCCCCAGGTCGGGTCGCTCGCAGCAAGCGGGATCATGCCGATAACGGTCGTGATGGTGGTGAGCGCGATAGGGCGCAATCGGGTAGCAGAAGCCTCCACCACCGTGTCGATCCTCGCTTCGCCTGGGTTATCGCGCAGGCGGTGGAGCATGGAGTCCATGAGGATGATCGCGTGGTTGATGATGACGCCGCCGAGCGCGATGACGCCGAGGAGCGAAGTGAATGAGATCGGCTGGCCGGTGAGCGCGAGCCCGTCCAAGACGCCGATAAGCGAGAGCGGAACGATGACGAGGAGGTGGAGCGTGTGGCGGATGGAGTTGAACGCGATGATGAGGATCATGAACATGAGCACGAGCCCCGCGATGAGCGCGAAGAACATCTGGCTGAACGATTGGTTCACGTCCTGGGTCTCGCCGCCGTAGGACACGGTGATGCCGGCTGGGAGGTTCAGTTCTCCTACGCGCTTCTGGAACTCCGCCACGACCGCGTTCGTGGTGGTGTCGGGGGAAGGGTACGCACTGACGGTCTCGATGCGCTTCTTGTCCTTGTGATTGATAGCCGCGTTGCTCTCGCCGAGCTTCGAATCAAGCACTGAGCCGAGAAGCACCGGGCCGTTCGTGCCTACTACGGAAAGGTTGTCGATCGACTCGATGGTGGTGTCGTTCGTGGTATCCGGCGTGGTGTAGGCGGGGTTGAGGTTCACCTTCACGATGACGTCGATATCCTGGTCGGGCAGCGCGATGCTCGTAGCCTTGGTGCCCTGGATAGCAGTGCGCAGCGTAGACGCTATCTGCACCGGAGAGACGCCGAGCGCTGCAGCCTTGCCGCGGTTGATCGTAAGTTCGAACTCGTTGCCGTTACCTTCCGTGCTCGATTGGATGTTGGTTGCGCCGGGGATGCTTGAGAGCAAGTGGCGGCCGTTGTCCGCAGCAGTGATAAGAGCGCCCAAGTCGTCGCCCTCAAACTGTATAGAAATAGGTGCACCACTCGACGGCCCGTTGTCTGCCTGGAGCACGTCGACACGCGCGTCGTGCACGACCGCGAACTTCTGCTCGAGCTCGCTCACCACCGTCTGGCTCGTCTTCTTGTGACCCTTCGGGAGGTTCACGGTGATGTTCGCTTCGTTCGCGCCCGACCCACCCTGGCCGGTCAGGTTGGAGCTTGCGCCTACCGTGGTCTCAAAGGAGGAGATATCCGGGTCGGTATAGAGGATCTCCTCCACTTCCCGAGTCGCAAGGTCGGTCTTGTCGAGCGTCGACCCCTGTGGCGTCTCGATGTTCAGGTAGACGAAGTCCTGGTCGGCGGCGGGGAAGAACACCGTCTGCACAATGCCGGTGAACGGCAGGATAAGCGAGAGTATGAAAAGCGCAGTGAGCGTCCACAGGAAGATGCGCTGGCCGCGGCGGTTCTCGAGGAGGCGGCGGAGTATGCGCTTGTACCACTCGGTCGCACGGTGCGTGTACTCTTCCTGCGCGCGCTCGAGACTGTTCGGTTCGAGCTTCGTGAACAGTACGGCGATAAGCGGTACGATGCCGAGCGCTACGAAGATGGACGCGATGAGCACGAAGATGAGCGTGTACGGGATGCCGGCGATGAACTTGCCCACGATGCCCGAGAGGAAGAAGAGCGGAGCGAACACGGCGACCGTGGCCATGGTGCCCGCAATGAGCGGCCACGCGTAGTCGTGGAGCGCTGCACGCGCCGCCTGCATCTTGCCGCCGTAGATGCGCATGCGTGCGTGGATGGCTTCCGTCACGACGATACCCGAGTCGACGAGGATACCGACTGCGAGGATGAGCGCGAAAAGACTGATGAAGTTGAGCGTATTGCCGGTGAAGTAGAGCCCGATGAATGCGATGAGGAAGGAGAGCGGGATGGCGAGCGCAGCCACCAAGGACTCGCGCCACCCGATGGTCAGGAGGAGCGCGATGATGACGAGCGCGACCGTCTCGAGCCCCGTTTCCGAGAGGCTGCCGAGCTGCTGGTTGATCTGCACGCTCTGGTCGGTCGCAGGTGAGACGAATACGTTCATGCCCTTGAGCGTGGTCGACTGGAGCGCGGTGAGCTCCTTATCTGCCGCTGCGGCGACGCCCTGGATGCTCGCGCCCGACTGGCGGTACACAAGCAGCGTGATGGCGTTATCGCTCGGCTTGCCAGCAAGCGAGAGGCGGGAGTAGGTGGTGGCAGGCGCGAGCCCGTCTGAAATGGTCGCTATGTCCGAGAGGTATACGGGTGAGTTGCCGCGGGTGCCCACGACGATTCCCGGGATCTGCGCCGGATCGTCGATGCCACCCTTGAAATTGATGTCGTAGTCGACACCGTCCATGGAGATGCTGCCAGCGGGGAGCGCGGTGTTCGCGGACTGGATCGCAGAGACCACGCTCGTGAGCGCGATGCCGTACTGCTCGAGCGCGGACTCGCGTACGACCACGTCTACTTCGCGTGCGGGCACGCCGGCGACCGTCACTTCGGACACGCCGTTGATCGTCTTCAGGTCATCTGAGACTTCTTTCCCGAGCGCGGAGAATTCGGTCGGCGGCAGGTCGCCCGAGATGGATGCGACGAGGATGGGCTGATCATTGAAACTCACCTTCGATACTATCGGCGTCTGCGCATCGGTGGGGAGGTTCGGCTCTGCGCGCGATACGGCGTCGCGCAGGTCCTGCAAGGACTGCACGGGGTCGGCGTTCGCGTCGAACTGCACGATGACCGTCGACACGCCGCTCGAAGAATTCGACGTCATCGTGTCGACATGGCTGATGCCCGAGGCCTGGTTCTCGATCTTATCGGTGACCAGGGTCTCGATGTCTTCTGCGGAGGCTCCTGGGAGGATCGTCGTGACTACGGCGTACGGGATGTCGATCGACGGCGTGTTCTCCTTAGGAATCGCGTACAGCGAAAAGAGTCCCGCGAGGACGAGCGTCGCGATGAGCACGTAGCTGAACTGTCGGCGCTCGAGGAAGAAGTTCCAGAGGGGAAGCATGGCGTACTTACGGCGTATCCACGATTACGGTCTCGCCGTCTGAGAGGCCGCGCGCATCGGTCACGATGAGGAGGTCCGGCGTGAGGCCCGTGAGCACCGTGACCTGGTCGCCGAGCAGTGTGCCGAGCGTGATCGGGTGCGCGACAAGCGTGCTCGAGGCGACGGTGAACACGATGGGGCCCGAAGGGGTGATCTTGGTCGCTACGATAGGGATGGTGATGGTAGAAGACGCGGTGGTCGTGGTGACGGTTGCCGGCGGCGCCGTGCGCTCGAGCGAGAGCGTCACCGTGTCCCCGTCGACGAGGTCTCCCGGAGACGAGAGGTCTATTTTCACGGGAATCTTGCTTGTCGACGGGTCGACCGCGGGCGCGATGTCGGCGATGACGCCCGGCACCGAGCCGCTCACGACCGCCTTGCCGCCCACGGCAAGCGACTTCGCGTCGGTCGGGGTGACCTGCGCGTCTATCTGGAGTGCAGACGGATTGGACACTTCTGCGACCTGGCTGAATGCGGCGACGAAGTCGCCCTGGGTGATAGGGAGGCTCACGATGGTGCCTGCGACCGGCGAGCGGATGATGGTCTTCTCAAGCGCGGCCTTCGCACCCTGGAGTGCGCCGAGTGCCTGGGTTACGCCCGCGTTCGCACCCGCGGTGCCGCCCACATCTTTAGACTGGTACGCCGCCTGCGCTGCGGAAAGGGAGGAGAGGAGGCCGGTGAAGGTTCCTTGCGCAGCGCTTATGCCTGCAAGCTGCGTATCAGTCGCGCGGGAATCGGTCGCGCGTGCAGCGACCGCAAGGTCGTTCGCGAATGCGGAAAGCGTCTGCACGTTGCTGTACGCTTCTGCGAGCAGGTGTGCGGGATCTGCGGACGCGTCGTTCGCGACATCCGCCTGCCACGTATTCATAAGCGTATCGAGCGCGGCGCGGCGGCGCGAGAAATCAGTCGCATTATACGAATTGATGAGGAGCTGCGGACCGAACGCCGTCTGCTGACCGAAGAAGAGGTCGATGTCGTCGTTCAGTGTCGATGCTGCGGTCGCATACGCGCTCGCGAACTCATCGCGCGCGCTCGCATCGGTGATGGTAGGGGAGGTGGCACTTTTAGCTGCAACGGCAGCGTCGTACGCGCCCTCGGCCTGCGTCACCGCGGCTACCTGGCTGCTGTTCTCGAACGAGCCTATCTCCTCTCCGGCGCTCACGTGGTCGCCGATCTTCACCGGGAGGCTCACGACTTCTCCGGAGGTCTGCGCGAGGATAGTCGCCTGATTGAGCGAGGAGACCTTGCCCGTGAGCGAGAGCGGTCCCGCGCCGGAAGAGAGCCCTGCAGCGCTCTCGAGCGAGACGTGCGGCGTCACTACCGGTGCAGCGGGAACTGCCGGCGTGCGAGTAAGGAAGTGCACCAGGAGGACGATGACCACGAGCAGCACCGCACCCGCAATAATCTGCGTGCGGCGCGAGAGCGCCTTGATCCAGTTCCACGAACGGGTGAGCCAATTCATGGGGCAAAGCATACCACGAATCACTCAAATCCTCAATGTTTTGGCTATAAAAAAGCAGGCACCCGATTTTCATCGGATGCCTGGCCGAACGTCTGGTTCAGCTCTAAGGTAGATTTGGACCCAATTCGCCTCCGGCGTGTTACGCCTGGGGTCGATACCGTCTTGCGCTGTCTGGTCGTCTACATCCTTGAAGAAGTGAACGCCGTTTTCAGTGAGTGCTCGTAGCGAGAAGTCTGGGCTATTGAGGTCGAAGTAGTAGGGGTAGGTCTTTGCCCGCGTTCTGGTTCGCAGTCCGATCCATGTGGTAGACCAGTAAACGGGCTCCTCCTCTCCCTCATCGTCTACTTCAGACGAAATAATCGAGTTCGAGATGCCCAGTTGGTTCACCAAGCGCGCCTGCTCGTAGGTGTACGGAGCAATCTGCTGCAGGTCGTCCTTGGTAGGAGTGTAGCCCCAGATTTCCCAGAGATGCGCGAGTTCTTGCTTAAGACACCGCAGGGCTGCGTCCTCGAAGGATTCCGGTGACCCGCCTAGCGTGAGTTCGCAGGTTTCCGATACGGTGAACTTTTTTAGCTTCCGCGATACTCTGCCGTGCGGCCAACTGCGCATTACTTCGCGCCAGAAGATTTTCCGCCGCAACTCATACATCATGAGTCGTACGCCGCGAGTAAGACGGTCGACATGACCTGTCTGTTCATCTATCGTTAGGCGCACGCCGTTTCGCAACTCCCTAAAAAAGAGTTCGATACGCCGGTTGGCATTGTGCTCGAATTCGCTGAACCGAATTCGCTGCCCGGATTCGTCGACTCCTTGTTCGATGAGGTCAATGATCTGCTGCTCGGTCGACCAGTGGTCGACGATGTATTTGCCGGCCATGGTTTTCTCCCGTGGGTTGTATGAATGTTCCGCTGTGAATCTACCTACAAAAGAAGCAAGTGTAAAGCCTTACGCGATCTCGGGGATGACCGCCTGGAGTTCTGCGAGGCCGGCGGGCTTTACCACGTACGCGTCGAACACGGCGTCGCTCTTCTTCGCCTTCGCCTCCTTCGCGGTGAATCCGGAGAGCGCGATGATGCGTCCCGTGAAGCCGCGCGAGCGCAGCGTGACCGCGGCGCGGTCGCCGTCCATATCGGGGAGGCCGATATCAAGCAGCACGATAGCGGGGTGGTGAGAGAGCGCTTTCTTGATGCCTTGCTCGCCGTCGTATGCGTAGTCCACGCTGCAGCCGCGCATTTCAAGGAGTTTGCCCACGCCCCAGGCCGCAGCGTCGTTATCGTCTACGACGAGCACAGAGAGCCCGGTCGACTTGCGCTGCGGCACGAACGTGGCGACCCTCGCAGCGAGGGTCTGCTTCTGGGGCACGCGCGCAGAGCCGTCCACTAAGGGGAGCGTCACGGTGAACGTGCTGCCTTTCCCGAGTCCGGGGCTCTCCACGTGTATCGCGCCGTCGTGCTTATCCACGAACGACTGCACGAGCGCGAGACCGATGCCGAGGCCCTTCTTGCCGCGCACGTCCCAATCGATCTGATGGAACGGCACGAAGATATCTTCGAGCGATTCGGGAGCGATGCCGATGCCGGTGTCCTTGATGGAGATTACCGCGCGGCCGTCTTCTGCGGAGAGCGTGAGGTTGATGCTGTCGCCGGTCTCCGAATATTTCGACGCATTGGTGAGCAGGTTCGAGAATATCTGTTCGAGCCGCACCGGGTCGCCCATCACGTAGTACGCCTTGTTCGGGATGTCGGTCGTGAAGAACTGATGGCGGTTCTCGAAGTGGTGGCGCGTCGAGACGATAGCGTGCTCTATCACCTCGGTGAGTTCCGTGCGCTCCTTGCGGAGCGTGACCTTGCCCTCCGTGATGCGGGAGATGTCGAGGAGGTCGTCGAGGAGCCGGCGGATGATCTGCATGCGGTCGCTCATCACCGCGAGGAGGTCGCTCTCTTCTTTGGGTCGCTCGGCGGACAGCTGGAGGAACTCTATGCCGGAGCCGATAGGCGCAAGCGGATTGCGGAGTTCGTGGGCGAGTATCGCGATGAAGTCGTTCTTGGCTTGCGATTGTGAGGATATGCGCGAGACGGCGTTCTGGAGCGCGGCGAGCTGCGAGCGCATGAGGTTCGTGGTGAGCCGCCGATCCTCTTCGAGCGTGGCGATGATGAGGAAGATAGAGCCGATCGTGATGATGAATGCCTGGAGCTGGAACAGGCGCTCGGTGAAGGCGTCGGTGCCCGGTATGAGACCGGCGTGGAAGAGCCCGATGAGCGCGAGCGCGGTATTGATGAGCGTCGCGAGCGTGACGAAGCGCGGGCGCAGCCGCAGCGCAATCCAGAACAGCGGCAGAAGGAGGAGGTAGACGAGCGAGAACCCGCGGATAATGCCGATCCCGAATACGAAAATAGCGACGTCGAGGGTTATGAGTATGGCGAACACCCCGATGGTCTCGAGCGCCTCACCCCACGGTCGGACGAACCGCGGCTTCGCGAACCAGCGCATGATGAACGGCGTGAACACGAGCAAGTAGAAGAGCGTACCCGTGTAGCGCTCGCCCCAGGTGAGCGTGTCGCCCACGGGAATCGCAGACCACGTGATAGGCGTGATTGCCGCGACGGCAAAGAGCGTGGTGAGCAGCCAGAGCGAGTCGCGGCGGGTGCGCAGCAGGGGGTCGAGCTTGAACGAGCGCAGCACGTGGGCGCCGATGACCGCCTGGAGCGTCGTCGCAATTGGAAACACTACGCAATAAAGAAGTGGCACATGCGCAATAAGGGTGTTGGTGAGCGACGCCAAGAGGACCGCAGGCCAGAGCCATGTGCCCTCGAGAAACAGCACGCCGATGCTGAGCGCCGAGCTCGGTATCACGAGCGCCGTCGCGGGGCCGAGGTCGCGGGTGAGTGTCGCTGCTGCCACGCACCAGGCGTAGAGGATGATGCCGACGATGATACGCCGCCTTGGTATGCGCATGAGTAGGTTGCTCATGGCCCGCACTATAGCAGATGCAGTAGGTGAAGGTTCGATGAGTGAAATGAGAAGGGCCGCTTCGGAAAGCGGCCCTCTCGGATAGTCTGCGCGATCATGCGTGCGTCGGCAGGTCGTACCACATGACGCTGCCGGTCACGAACACGATCGCGAACATCCCGAGCACCACATACACGAGGCGTCGGTGCATTATCGGGTTCCTCTTGCCGTTGAACCATAGAGCCGCTGCGAATACGCAGAGCATCGCCGTCACGACAGCCTCATGGAACCGGAGCAGTCCGAGCGGGACCGCATTCGGCACTTGCTGCGCATAGACGTAGATAATGCTGACGGCGAGCAGCGCAAGGCACGAGATGCATTTTAAGGTGCCGACGTGACTCTCGATTGCGCTCGGCATACCGCCGTATGCCATAGCGTGGCCGTAGCCCACGAGCCGTGGCACATGCCAGGCGATGACGAGTCCGAGTACTGCGATAGAGACCTTGAAGAAAATCAGGGTTTCCGTAGTTGCGTGAATGAGCATGGCGACATCCTCCTTCTGAGGCGTTCGTGTTGAGCCGGATGTCAGTGTATCGTAAAGTCCATGACGAAGAAACACGGGTACATGGCGCTGAGCGCGCTCGGGCCTTTATTCGCGCTCGCGCTCGCTATCGCGTTTACACTGAACCATTTCAAAATTGCGCTCGTCTTCGCGCTCCTCATCGTGCTTTGCATGGAGGGAAGGGTACAGCTTATGGGGCGTGTGCAACGCACGGGGCTGTTCTGGTTCCACCTTGCGTGCGCGGTGCCATTCGTACTTATTCTTATTGTAATCGCGTTCTGGCATGAATCGCCCGCGCTCGAATTCATCGACGCGCTCTTCTTCCTCGGCATGATCGCCACCGCCACCATGCTCTGGCACCGCGGTCTCAGGAATATGGCTTCCGCTCCGATAGACCGCTGAGTTACTGCTTGTCGCTGCTCCCGGGCACGTGGAACCTGTGCATGATGCGATGGAGGAGCGGGGCGAGCAGCACGCCGACCGAGATGAGGAACACGACGCCAGAAAAGAGCGCATAGAAGGATGCGAACAGCTTGCCGCCGGTAGTGTGAATCTGGTCGACGGGGCCCATGCCGCCGAGGATCATGGAAGCGTTGAGGCAGGCGTCGAGCCACGACATGCCTTCGAAGTACCGGTATCCAGCCATTCCGAAAAGAAGCGAACCGGCCACAAGCAGGAATGCAAAGAATGCGAACCGCGCCATGCGCCGCACGAATGCTGTATGGGAAATGAGTTCCTGCTCGCGGTGTTCAAACATGCGTGCAGTCTAGCAAACAAAAAGGACTAGCAAGCTAGTCCAAGTGGGAAAGGGCGGGAGAGTGGAATGGGGCGGAGAGAAAGAGCGAGAAGAACGTGAAGAGAAGAAAAGTATAAAGTAAGGAAGTGTAGATAGATGAGTGCTGGCGTGAGGTGCGCAGCGAGACCTATCAGACATCCGAACCTTATATTCCTGCTTTTCAAGTTCCCTCTGCCAGCTACAACTCGGGGGAGGGGAGAAAGGTTGCGGAGGTATTTGCAAGTGCCGGTTTCCAGGCTAGAATGCGCAATATTCCGGGATAGCTCAATGGTAGAGCAGCGCCCTGTTAAGGCGTTGGTTGTAGGTTCGAGTCCTACTCCCGGAGCATCCGAGTAAAAAGCGAGAGCCCTTCCGAGGGGCTTTTGCTTTTTTGAGGATGCGACCGGGAGCAAGCCTACTTACTCTCGGAGCGAGGTATTGACTTATGCTTATATTGTGCTAATTTAATATTAGTCTTTTGTCCGGCACCAACGTGCCTTTTCAGCGAGGAACACACCATGTCTAACTTCGGAAAGTCGTGGGATCGAACCGCCACGCCCGTTCAAGCGTGCGTAGCTTTCATCGACCCCGAGTTGAAGCCGATGATCGGCCTCAACGCGATGCAGTTACGCAACTTAGGCTTGCAGCGAACAGGGCCGGCCCCGACAGTCGAATCCCTGCAGTTGCGCGTCCGCGAGAATGAGGAGAACTTGCCTGCGCCTACGGAAGAATATCCGCTTATCCGAGCTGTCGGCGCCACCGAGTCGCAGCTGAGCGTCTATAACGCCTTCGGTAAGCTGTTTGTCGAGGGATGCGGTGTCCGTCTTTCCCGCGGCGCTGCCGACAAGCTCGGAGTCAAGGTCGGCGATACTCTTACGATCATATAAGAGGAGGACCTCATGAAATTCCGTGAACATCGAGGGTCGCTCGCTGACGCGATGAAAACGCTCGTTGAGCTTCCTGACCGAGCTGCACTCGTGCAGCACTGTCGGGAACTTCTCGCGCCGTACCAGTTCGTCTTCGAAGACTCTGCACTGAAGGTCGAACCATACGGAACCGGCAGCGATGACCGCATCGGTTGGAAAGAAACCCACGTCGTCACTATCGAAAAGTACGGCGTCATAGGCTTCACCGATTCGGCCTGCTAAATAGCCGCCCCGCGGCGAAACGAAGATCACCCTTCGTTTCGGCGAGGGGCGGTTTTCTTTTATACACAGGATCGAACATTTTCTAGCAAGTGGAGCGAATTACTAGCCACTGTAGTGTCCGGGAGCGGGATTTGACAATATTTTAAATAAATGTTAAACATTATTCGCAATCTGTTCTGTCATCATGGAGTGAAAAGATGCCCCGCGCCAAAAGAAGCGAGAAGTTTCAGGTCACAAACACACCACGAGAACATCGTAGCCACGGCAAACGAATGATTTACCCCAATGGTTTTTACGTGGGGGGTGAGGAGCGGACGCTCGGCGATATCATCGCCTATGTAAACGCAAAGGGTATTGACCCACAGTCAGTTCGTCTGCAACCAAGTTTTGTCTGGTTCATAGCCTGACCATCTCCGCTAGAACCAACGGCTATGACGCGGCAGGGTTATATCGACCCGTCACCAAAGCAGAAACTCGCTGCTTCGGTAGCGGGTTTTCTGTTTTGTGAGAAATCAGAAATGTTGACGTACGGACTATTTTGAAAATAGGTTCTATCGTCGTCCACTATGCGGAGCAAAGATTGACTTTTTGAACAGAGTATGCTATCTTAGCAATACGCGGTTACTTCTCCCACCCGTGCACGCAATTAGGGATTCACGAAAACCAGTATCCAGTATCTGATACATTCGATACTTATTAACTTTCGGGCCACCTCACAGATAAAGCGAAAGCACTACGACAGAGGCTCTACAGAAAGTGATTTGATATTGGTTTCCATGAGTCAATGACAGTCCTAATTTTTGTGCTATAATCCCTAGGTACGCTCCTAACAGAAAGAAGTGCGTCATGCCGCAAACGTTCTCCGACAAGCTCTCAGCGCTCGGCTTCATCCGCGCTAAGAAAGGCGCAGGAAGCACGCAACTGCTTCCAATGCTCAGCACCGACGACCACGGCACGTTTCTTACGACCGATGCTGTCGGTACCGTGATAACTGCAGCCGTCGACGAAGACGGCGAGATATGGGTGCGGGTAGGGTCGACTGACCTCGGCGCACAGGGTTTCCGGCGCGTCATTTCCCACACCGAATGCCCCTCGTGCTCCGGGAAGATGAGCTACGAGAACCGCAACTACATGACCGGCATCGCCCCGCGCGAGTCGCTGCGGTGCGAAGGGTGCAAACGCCTGCTCATGGTGTTCACCGTCCTCGGCCATCCGGACCTGCTGATCTGGCAGGACGAAGTGCCGATGAGCGGCTTCTCGGCATATGTCGAAGAGAGGCTCGAAGAACATGTGCAAGGGCGCCTGCGCGCGCAAATGCATTGAACCGAGGTCCGGACGGGGGAAGCAGCCCTGCTTCACCGCCGGGCTTCTTCTTTTACTGACGTCGCGCACCAACGGGCGAAGTTGACGAACAGTGTGAATCATAGTATTCATGCGGCAGATGCGAGCCGCCGGCCGCACGTACTAACCGGCCGGGAAACCGCCACTTGGAAAAGGGAATACCGCAATGGATGAGAAACCCATCGAACTCTCTCCGGAGAGCATCGATGCGAATGCGCGCTTGCTCGAGATCTTCAGCGACGACAAGCGGCACCACGAAGCCACGATGATGAACACCATGATCGTGTTCGTGACCGCAAACGGCGCGCTCCTCGCGGGCATCGAGCTTCTTGCGAAAGCGCTCGGCGCCGTACCGCTCGGCCTCATCGGGGTCGCGTCGGTCATCGTGAGCGCTCTTGCCGTCAAGAAAGCGCGCTTCTGGTGGGAGCGCGTGATGCACCGCGGATTCGAAGTCCAGTGCGGGCTTCGCGACGCGGGCGTGCGCCTTTTTGCGAAGCCCTTCGGGGATTCGCCTGCGAGCGAGGGTATGGGCACGACCGACCTCGCGCACATCATCGTCTTCGGCTTCTGGGCGTGGTACCTGCTCAAGCACCACGTCGTGAACTACGTCTTTAACTTCTTCCAGCCGTAGCGCCGATGGCGCAGAAAGGAGCACCATGCTGGTGCAGATCGCCTACGTCCAGACACCGGACGGCAAAGAAGTAGTGCTACGGTCGAGCCCCGAAGGCATCGAGAAAGCCGTAGCGCACGCGAAAGGGAAGGTTCTTTTCAAGATCGAGCGTGAAGTGCAGTCCGGCGAGGAGGAATTCGAGTTTTGCTGGCTCGACTTAGTCGTCGAGGCGGACAAGCACGGCAAGATGGAGTCTGCGGAAAAAGCGACTCAGATGTTCTACCGAAAGGGCATGAACCTCTGGACCACCTTCAAGGACATTCCGAATCTCGCCATTTTTCCTCCGTTGGTCGACGACCTGATCGTTCAAGTCTCGAAGACCACTTTCCAATAACACCGCCCCAGAGATCGCTTTGTCGTTCTCGATGGGGCGGTTTCTGTTTATGAATGATGCGCGTGCAGAATCACCCAGAGCCAGAGCGCGGCGATGCCGAGCACTATGACGACGCTCACCGCCTGTTGCCAGCGTGGCTCCTTGATGTGCGTTTTGAAGTCGTTCTTGTCGTCGGTCATGAACGGTTAATGGGGCGGATGGTCGCTGCGGTGCCGTAGGCTGCTACTTCATTCATCGCTTTCCCCAGGTCGCCGGTATCGAAGCGCATCATGAGTACCGCGTTCGCGCCTTTCTCGGCCGCTGCTTTCTTCATGCGCTCGACTGCCTCTATGCGGCTATCGCTGATCAGTTTGGTGTACGCGCCGATCTCGCCGCCGATGATGGATTTGAATCCGGCCCCGATGTTGCTCAGCAAGTTGCGGCTCCGCACCAGCACGCCGAACACTTCTCCATACACCTGCACTACTTCGTAGCCCGGTACGTCGTTCGTGGTGACCACCAATATAGAATCGTTCATACGATTCATACTAGCACTCGGCGGTGAAGGCGGGCTGAATGCTACAGATAGGGGAGTTGACTTTTATATAAATCTACGGCAAAATGCTTCCGAAGTTTAGAGGACGCAGCACAATGTTCGTAGCACCGGGTGACATCACCCAAACATGGAAGAGGCGCAGAGGGTTTCTCTGGCTCAGGACCGAGACGACTCAGGTCCACGCGTGGCAAGTAGAGGTGGAACCGCCCTACATGCCGGGAACATCCACAGCAAAGCTCACTATTACCGTGAACGGTAAAATCGCGCATGAAGCGGATATCCCGTGGGCCTTGCCGAACGGGAACGTAACGCTCCCTATGCAAGTGTTCCTGTTGTCACAAATGCCGACGTACAAGTATCCCGAGTGGCAGCCGATCATGGAGCGTTTCGCCCGCCACTGCGAGGGGTTCGCCGAACCAACCCAGATGTTCTGGGGCGGCGACTCTCCCTTCGACTAGCGGCGAGCTAACCGAAATTGAACCCGGCAGAAGCGATGCTTTTGCCGGGTTTGCCTTTTAACACATAATATGGTAATGTCTAGGGGCAACCAAAACGAAGGGTAACCCCATGACTCATTCGATCGGGGGATCTTATTTCGACGATTGGCGTGTCCTTTATCGTGTACAGCGTTCTGTGGTTCATCGCCGTAGGTGGCCTCACGGTGAGCATCTTCGAAACCGGTCTCCACGGATTCCGGGTCGCGCATGTGCTCAGCACGAAGGAGCTTCCGGAGGTTTCCTACAAGCACCACCTTCTGTGGGCGAACCGCACGTTCGAGTTCGGTATTGTGAGCTTCCTTCTCACGCGCATGGTCACGATGAGCGCGGGCGTGGGTTTCCCCACGGGATGGGTAAGAGACTTTCTCTTTGTCCACATCGCGGTCGGCGTCGTCTGCGTGCTCATCTACTTCCTCGCACGATTCTGGCTCACCGGTGTCCGGTATCCGGCGATTCATCACAAGATCGTGCAGGTGGGTCTCGTCGGGTACCTGTTCTTCGTGTTCCCGACGGGCGTGTTCTTCTACATCGATGTTTTCGAACGGGTGCTTCTGAAGACGCACCTCATCTGATCGTTCGTTCCGGCCCCGTACATCCGTACGGGGCCGTGTTGGTTGTATTATGAAGCTCTATGACAAAGCTTCCGATCCTAGCGCTCATACTGCTTATGGTCGTAGTCATCGTCGCGGTCGATGTGCTGTTCTTCAAGAACCAGCTCGTGGCGCGATTTCTCGCGAACGCAGGCATCGTTCTCGTATTCGTCGCGTTCTATCTGGCGTATCTGAAATAACTCTGCGCTACCCACCGCGTACTTGCCTTTAAGCGAAAGAATGGTACTTTGATTAGGACGTTCTCTTGAGAGGGAAATATGAAAAGGATCGAGACGCCGCACGGCTTCTACGTCAAAGACGAGAGTGGCCTGTGGCACTACCACACGAAGGACTGTACTGACGTGAGCGACGCGCAGCGAGATGCGCTCATACCGGAGCGCCCTTCGCCCGCCTGGTTCTGGTTCAATGGCACGCCGGCTCCAATGCAATCGAATGACATCCTGGAGACCCTATATCGACGCTGGAAGATATGGAATCAGGACTGGCATGCCAATCCTCCCAGACTCCTCCGGCGGCTCGAACGGCTATCAAGCAGCGAATAGCGTCCGCCCCGCGGCGAAACGAAAACACCCCTTCGTTTCGGCGAAGGGGCGGTTTTCTTTTTTCCGTTATGTGTGCGAGACGAAGATGAATGAGAGGACCTCGATTACGAGCCAGCCGAGAGCGGCGTACACGATCATGGCGAGGAGCGCCGTGAGGTCGAGCGAGGACGCGCCGCCCAGGGAGAGGGCGGGGAAGGCGTTCGCGAATGGGGCCATGAGCGCGCCGCTCACGCTATAGATCCAGCCGATGAATGGTGCTGCCGGATTCGCGCCGAAGAGCTCGAGCACGAGCCGCACGATGAGGAACGCTTCGATAATGCCGATAATAGTGTTCACCACCCGCGCCACGAAGAGCGCCGGGTAGTAGTCCTGTTCTACGATTACGGTTGCCATGCGCCCACCATAGCCGGTACCGCATGGATACAGCATGAAGCGGGGGTATTGCTATATTTTATAGAGTGTGTTATGGTTGTCCCGGGTCAGAAGACCTCTCGCAACGACTACACAAGGAGACCAACGTGGCCAAACCTCAACTCGATATCATCTCCCAGCTCGCTCAGCTCCGCTCGGAGACCCGTGCAACCGATTTCCGCGATCCCGACAACGGCCCCAAACAGGGCTACGTCTTCGTGGGGTACATGACGCACCCGCTCAAGACCTCGCAAGCGCTGCTTGCGAAGGTCGAAGGCATGCACAATGACTACCACAACAAGGAACGTACCCGCGGCATGGGCATGAAGGACATCCGCGCGTTCATGAGCGGCAAGGATGCCTTCGAAGACGATCCCGAACATGATCGTCTCGTGGCGCTCATCGCCATGGCACAACTCGCTTGGCGCATGGACTTCGATGCAGTCTTCCCGAAATATTCCGCGCAGACCATCACGGTTTGCAAGGGCGGCGCCATCTACGCGGTGCCGCAGGAATCGAAGCCGAAGATGTCCGGCATGCATGGATTCTCCATGCATATGGCCGGCGGCTCGAGCTTCGACGATATGGTCGAGGAAGCGCTTAAGGAAGCCTTCGGCTCCAGGAGCGACATCGATCCGTCCAGCATGAATGGATTCAGCGGACGCGGTGGACCCAAGATCATGTCCATCCTCCTCGATGGCCACTTCCGCGCGGGGCGTCGCCCCTTCCGCTGATCGTTCTTCGCCGGCACCAGTTCCTCAACCCTCTAACCCGGGCCACACGTACGCGTGTGGCCCGGAATTCGTTCATGCCTTCCTAAGATGAGCTATGATACTGAATGACTATGAACCGCTAACCCATATAGCGCATGAACATCACCATCAAAGCGACCCGGCACCAATTGAACGATGAAGAGCGAGCACTCGTAGACCAGAAGCTCGGCGCGATTGCAAAGCTCCTCGGGCGCGATGCAGACACCGCAGAACTCAATGTAGAAGTCGCGCTTACGGCGGACGGGCAGAAGCACGGTGAAGCGTGGCGCGCGGAAGCGAACCTCACTGCGGGAGGGAAGTTCTACCGCGCGAGCGCGTCTGCAGACACGATCACCTCAGCTATCGAAGCGGTGCATAAGGAACTCGCGCAGGAAGTGAAGAGCCAGCGCGGACGCGCGCATAAGATGTGGAAGCGCGGACGCGCCGCGATCAAGGCGATGCTGCGCAGCTAGCCCTGCCAGTCGGTCTCGTTCTTGCCCTCGGGTACGACGCGCAGCGGGGTGAATCTCCCGTTCTTATATTCCGCCGTCTTTATTTTGATACGTTTGCCGTCCTTGAAGAAATACGTGCCCGGTCCCTCAGCGTAGGCGCGGTATTTATTCCAGTTGAGTTGTTGATCGCCCGCAAGGTCGAGCTCGCCCTCGCTCTTATCGATCTTCCCAGAATGGGTCGCTGCGCTCTCATCCTGGGGAGCGGCAGCAAGCCTGCCCTCGAAAAAGTCGGGGAGGATATCTGCGAGAAGCTCTGCGCCAATGGTGACGAGGCGAGGACGCAGTTCTCTCGTGGTCTCGATCGGCTCTATCGCGACCTCTTTCTGCGCGATGAGGTCGCCCGCGTCGAGCTTGAACACCATCTTTTGTATTGAAACGCCTGTCGCGGTCTCACCAGCAAGCAGTGCGCCCTCGACCGGAGAAGCGCCACGGTATTTGGGCAGCAGGGAATAGTGGATATTGAGGATGCCCTGCGGGAATGCGTCGATGAGCGCCTGCGGCAGAATTTTCCCGTACGCCACGCAGATACCCGCAGTGCAGCCATACGCGGCAATTTCTGCGATTACTTCGGGGGTGAGTTTCTCTGGGGTCAGCACCGTGATGCCGTTTTCCTCTGCGAGCACACGCGTCTCACTCGGGGTGAGCGTGAGTCCGCGCCCGCGCGGCGCATCGGGAGAAGTGACGACGACTTCGGGGCGGAATCCGCGCGCAAGCAGTATCGCGAGCGTATCGCGCGCAACGTACGGCGTGCCGAAGTATACGAATTTATTCGATGTCATAGTCGCCTTGCGCTTCGCGCTGCTTACGTCGCTCTACGCTGCCCTCCACGCGCTCCTCCGCACTTACTTCCACTATCTCTGTCGCGTGGTCGATGAAGAGGATCCCGTTCAGGTGGTCGGTCTCGTGCTGGAAGGCTTGTGCGAGGATGCCGCCGCCGCCGCGCTCGAACTTCTTGCCATCGGCATCGTACGCGCGCACCGTGGCGCGCTCGCGGCGTTTGGTCTTGCCGTACTTGCCGCGCACGGAAAGGCAGCCCTCGTCCATTGATTTGCTCTTCTGCGAGAGCCGGACGAATTCCGGGTTTATGAACACGCCGAGTTCGGGAGGCGGGACGGGCTCGCCCTCAGCGGGCGCTGGCTTCATGCGGTCGTAGCGTACGAGGAATATGCGGTAGGGGATGCCGATCTGCGGCGCCGCGATGGCGACACCGTCAGCCTCCGCGTCCATGGTGTCGTTCATGTCGGCAATGATGCTGCGCAGCTTCTCGCTCCCGAAGAGCTCAGCAGGAACCGCCTCCGCTACGGAGCGGAGCACGGGGTCGCCGGATTCTCGGATGGGTACGATGGCCATATCAGAAAGGATTGAATTCGTTATGCTTCTTCGGGTCTATCTCGTACCAGAACTTCTTGCTGAAGTTCTTGGCCTTGCTGCACACCGACTGCAGGTAGTAGAGGTCCTGCGTGGGAATCTGTTCGAGGATGTAGCCCATGCGAGACATGGTGATCGCCTCGAGGCCGTCTTGCTTGCGGGAGTAATTGAGGTGCCTGCGGAAGAACTCCATGAGCTCGCCGCGCTCGGTCTTGCGGCTCTTCTCCTTCCTTACCTCGGGCAGTATGTCCTTGATGGACTTCATGAGGAAAGGGTAGCACAGCGCGCCCGGATCAGAACCCGATGAAGTAGGTCTTACCGGAATCGTATATGAAGAATCCGCCGGTCGTGCTTGCTTCTGCGATGAGCGGGTTCACGGACTTCACTACCGGAGCGAAGTACTGCGGGTAGCGCGGGTCGAGACCGACCACGTTCACCGACGGGCCGGTGGCCACGATGACGGCATCGGTGCGGCCGGGGAAGAATACGACGCCATGGATCGGCGTCGTCGGCGAGTACACCAGGGTCGGCGCGCAGGAGCCGTTCGTGCACATGTACTCAGGCGGCGTCGTGCAGCCGGGAGTCGTGGTCGCAGGCGCAGCCACGACGCGGTTATCGAGCACGTACACGTCGGCGCATCCTACCGAGAGCGGCGCGTCGAGCGTGGGTACCACTGCTTTTGCGATAAGCGCTTGCGCAGCGGCAGCCTCGGCGCCATCGAGGATGGTCGGGAGCGGCTTCTTCGGGACGAGAATCGGCGAGACTTCTGCTGTTTCGTTCGACAGGATGGTCACGTTCTGCTCGAACGGCTCATCACCGGGTGCAGAGACTATTACCGTGTGCGTACCAGGTACGAGCGGTACATTGAACGGTCCGCCGTTTGAAACGCCGCGGGAAGCCATGTCGGTGAATACCGTAGTACCTGCCGGGAGGCCGGTCACCGTGAGCGTGCCCACGCGCACGATGGTGAGCCCCGGGCCCGGGCGGAATCCGGCGCCGTAGCCCGCAAGGAGCGCGACGACGAACAGGAGCACGACGAACAAAAGCCAATGCCGCTTCACGCGGCTCTGTACCGTCTCGACGACCGGAGGCTTCATAGGTGGCACAAGGATACCAAACGCCAGCACTATGCGCCAATTACCTCTATGACGGCTCCGAGAGAGGAGAGTCGTGCCGCGAGGTCTTCGTAACCGCGATTAATAGAGTAGACGTTTCGCAATACCGAATTACCCTCTGCTGCGAGCATGCCGATGAGGAGGATGGTAGCGGGGCGCAGCGCCGGTGGGCACACGAGTTCTGCCCCGCGCAGGTGGCGTGGGCCCGTGATCTGGATGCGGTGCGGGTCGAGGAGTAGCGTGTCTGCGCCAAGACGGTCGAGCTCCGTGTAGTAGATGGCGCGCTTCTCGTATACCCAGTCGTGGATCATCGTCGTGCCCTCGGCCTGCGTGGCGATGACCGCGAAGAAGGGGAGGTTGTCGATGTTGAGCCCTGGGTACGGTCGCGCGTGGATCTTCTCCGGGAACGCGGTGAGACGTGAGGGGCGCAGCGTGAGATGCGCGAGCTTGGTGATGCCGTTTTCAGAAACACCGGCGTCGACGACGGTGAAATTGAGTCCCATCTTTTCCAATATAAAAAGTTCTACCTCGAGGAATTCGATAGGCACGCGCTCGATGGTGATGTTCGAATTGGTGACCGCCGCCGCGGCGATGAAGAACATGGCGTCGGTCGGGTCTTCTGCGACCGCATAGGAAACGTCTTTTCTGATGTCCGCGACGCCATGCACGGTGAGGGTGGTCGAGCCGATGCCTTCGATCTCTACGCCGAGTGCTTTCAGGTATCCGCAGATCTCCTGCACCTGGTAGTTAGCGGAAGCGTACTTGATGACGCTCTTTCCGGGAATGCCAGCCGCAGCGAGGAGCGCATTGATAGTAGCGGTATCGCCGGATTCGTAGAAGATGACTTCCGCGGGAGCAAGCGCGGTGTGCTTCACATGGTAGTGGTCGGTGAGCGTATCGATTGACACGCCGAACTTCTCGAGCGCAGAAAGGTGCGGGCGCACGGAGCGCAGCCCGAGCGTGCAGCCGCCCGACTGCGGGATGTCGAACTCGGGGAGGCGGTGGATGAGTGAGCCGATGAACATGAGGATGCTGCGGGTTTTGGTGGCCGCAGCGCGGTCGATCATGTTCATATCGATGGTTTCTGGCGGCGTGATGACCAGATCGTGATCCTGCCACTCGCACACGACGCCGAGCGAGCGGAGCACTTCGACGAGGCGGTGTACTTCTTCGATCTTGGGCATCTTGCGGAGCGTGGTGGTGCCGCGGTTAAGCAGCGATGCAGCCAAGAGCGCGACCGCGCCGTTCTTGCTCGAATTGGTGACGATGGTCCCCGAGAGCGGGTGCCCGCCCTCGACGCCGAAACTCAGTGATTCGGGTGCCTTCATAGTCGCCAAACTATACCACCAAATAGATATTATTTTGACTGCATAAGCTGCCGCGGTATCATACGAGCGTAATGGCGTATTTTTCTCCGAAACTGGGGATCGATCTCGGCACCACGAACGTGCTCGTGTTCCTGCCGGGGAAGGGCGTGGTGCTGAACGAGCCGTCGGTCGTAGCCGTGTCGACCGAGAATAATAAAGTGCTCGCTATCGGGGTGGAGGCCAAGAAGATGATCGGCCGCACGCCGGACTCCATCATCGCGTACCGCCCGATGAAAGACGGCGTCATCGCGGACTACCGCGTGACGCAGGCGATGCTCAAGTACTTCATGAAGAAGGCGCTCGGGAAATGGAACATCTTCCGACCGACCGTGCTCATCTCCGTGCCGGCTGGCGTGACCTCGACCGAAAAGCGCGCGGTCATCGAAGCCGCTATCAAGGCCGGCGCAAAAGACGCATATGTGGTGAAGGAGCCGATTCTCGCCGCTATCGGCGCGGGCATCCCGATCCAGGAACCGATGGGGCGCATGGTGGTAGACATCGGCGGCGGCACGATTGACGTGGCGGTGATTTCGCTCGGCGGAATCGTCGCGGCGACATCGGTCAAGTGCGCGGGTAATCGTCTCGACGGCGCCATCACCGACCACGTGAAGAAGCAGTACAACCTCGCTATCGGCGATAAGTCCGCGGAAGAGGTGAAGATAAAAGTCGGCTCGGCGGTCGCGGTATCAGAGCAGCTCGCTATTCCCGTGAAGGGCCGCGACCTCGTCTCCGGACTACCGCGCACGGTGGAGCTCAAGACTAATGAGGTCACCGAAGCCATGAACAGGGAACTCAGAGAGATGATGGGCGCCATCCGCAAAGTGCTCCAGGAGACGCCGCCGGAGCTTGCAAGCGACATCATCGACAACGGCATCATCCTCACGGGCGGATCGAGTCAGCTGCGCAATATGCCGGAACTTATCCTCCGCCGCACCGGCGTTTCGGCGAAGCTCGCGCAGGACGCATACTTCTGCGTGGCGCGCGGCACAGGCGTCGCGCTCCGCCATCTCGACACCTACAAGTCGAGCATCATTTCAAAACGCTAAGCTTGACTTAGCACAAAAATACGTTACTGTGCTCTGAGCAACCACTCGCAGAAAGGAGGCGAGCGTGGACTATAAGTTCGTTGAGTTCCAGAATTTCGGAGCGAACCCGCTCACCGTGAGCTTCATCGGTACCGTGGTCTGCACCGTCCTCCAGGCATGGGGACTGCGGGAGCAGGTAAAGGAGATAGACAGGGAACACTCCGGTACATCGATTCCCGCGGTGACCCAAGCGTACTTCGCTGCGATATTCCTCGCGACGATACCGTTCGGGGTACGGGCACACACGCTCGCGCTGATAATCAATGGCACGCTCGGAATCGGGTACCTGTTGGTATATCTCGCTGCGACATCGTATGCAGACAACGCCAATCGTAGATGGTGGCATGCACTGTTCGCGCTGTTCATACCGATCATGGCCGTGTGCCCTGACCCGGACCGGTTTACGTTCGTCTTGCTCGGGATCGGCACGCTGACCATCTTCGGGTGGCCGATCAAGATGTATCGGTCGAAGACCAACGGCGTCGTGAAGATCGACTTCCTATGGACGTTCTTCGCAAGCGCATCGTTCTGGCTCGGGTACTACTGGTACGTTGGTATCAAACCGCTCTTCGCTATCAACGTGGTTTCGGTTCCTACCGTCTTCGTCACTATCGTCCTCTGGTACTGGTACGCGCGGAAGGAAAGAACCGTCAATTGAAATTGAAAAAGGCCCGGCGCATCACTGCGGCGGGCCTTTGTCGGTTGTTTCTCAGCGCTATTTGCTGCGGTACTGGAGTTCCGGCTGGAGGCAGTCTTGAAGCGACTGCAACCCTGCGTACATCCCCGCATACAGTCCGAACCCTGGGCTATTAAAGCCGAGAGCTTCTTCGGTACGTTGCGCCGCCTTCGCGTGGTCCTGCACATAGCCATTGCAGGCATGCACCGCATCGCTGAACGTTTCCTTCTGGGGAAACCATTCGGTGACGAACAGCGGACGATCGGCTGCGTTCATCACGCAGACCATCAGCAGCGAGCGATAGTTGTAATCGACTCGTGCTACGCCGCTGTCAGCGAGGAAGTTCTCGCACGCTGTGCGGGTCTGCTTGGCGACGAGCTCGAGATTCTGAACCGTCGGCGCTTCCTCTGCGTAGCTCGGTGAAACGACCGCTGCGACGATGCCAGTGGCGAGAAGTGCTGAGAAGAAAAGACCTTTGTGACGCATTGGATAAGCCCTCCCAGGGCGTTCTTGGATTCTTTTAAATAGTAGCATAGTAAAATAAGTATGTCAAGTATTAGAAAAGGCCCGCGCGACTAGTAGGTGTCGCTGCGGGCCTTTTCGGATTTACACTCTCGTGGCCTCGATCAGAACTTGATCACGATGCCAGCCTCAAACTCGGGCTTGGTGTGGCTTGTGGTCTCGCCACCGACGAACACGTTCACACGGTCCGTGAGGTCCCAGGAAAGGGAACCCGTCGGACGGAATGTGACCGCGTGACCCGCGTGATCCGTGACGTTGAAGGTCACGGACGGCTCGAGTGCGTAGTGCGCATTCCACAGGAAGGGTATCTTCCCGGTGAACGGAGCACGCAGGCGAACCAGCGTGTCGCTCGGCAGTTTCCCGAGACCGACCACCTGCATCGGACGAATCGACGGCGACACCGTGGTGAAGCCGAGATCGAACGAGCAGCCGGCATCGACGTAGAATTCCATGACGTCGTCTTTCAGCGACCCGAAGTTCGCGAGCATGTAGTACGAGCCCGCGACTTCCAGATTCGCCTTCTTGCAGAACGACGTATGGAACTGCTTGTCGCCGGTAAGGGTGAGGTCGTTTTCGGAAGCGTAGGTCGTCCCGTAGGGATGGCCATCGAATCCGTAGCGGCTCCACCAGTCGCTGTTCCACTTGAAGCCAGCGAAGTCTCCGAGCTGCACGAGCGGATCGCTCACGACGCCAGGCTTGTCCGACGCGGCGATGCCATAGTCCTTGAGCAGGTATTTGCTCATGACTTTGCCGGTCCAAGAGTTGAGGTCTGCAGGGGTTGCGGGAGATGCATTGTCCGTGGGCGCGCCTTGCGACGAGCTTTCATCGGCAAATGCGATTCCCGTGATGCCCTGAGAAGAGAGAAGTGTAAGCCCGATGGAAAGAGTGAGCTTGGTGAGGTTGCGCATGGTCATTACCGTCCTTTCGCGCAGTGAGGGCTCGGAATGAGCCCTGATGATTCCGAGGAGCCGTCTCCAGCTACCTATATTACACCATATCACATATGGTCTAATTTGTCAAGTACCCGGAAATGGGGTGTAGATAGTGACGTAGGTAAAGAAAAAAGCCCCGGCACGTAGTCGTGTGCCGGGGCTTTCCATGATCATCAGAACCCATAGCGAGCTCCGACGTAGAAGGTCGCGTGGACCTGCGTCGAGATGTTCGCGTCGCCATAGAGCGTGATGCCCTTGCCGAGGTCCTTGGTGACTTCGAGATAGGCCTGCGAGCTGTCGTAGTACGGGTACTGCAGTGAGCCCTCCTTCTGTGCGAAGAAGAACGAGTGCAGCACATGCACATCGAGGCAGAGCGGGCCGACGACGGGAAGGTCGACCGGCGCGCTCACTTCGATGCCGGGACGGACGATCGTCGCCGTGGTATGGGCGCCCAGGCCGATCCATTCGGTAAGGCGCACATAGGTACGGATGTCGACGCCATTCCAGGAGAACGTGTGGCCCGCCTGGAGGTACGTCGGTACGATGCTGCCGCTTGGCTTGCCGAAGTCCGGCAGGTACCAGAACCCGGCAGAGCCTTCGAGATCAATCGCTCCCCACAACTGCATGCTGCAGGAGACGGTCGATTCGAGGCGGTTGCCGTAGTTATAGGCACCGGGGTTGTCGAGGTTGCTCTTCTCCGGATCGTAGAACAGCCACGATGAGCTGTCGCACGAGCCGAAGGTGTGGTCGAAACCGAGTCGGATCACCATGTCGGTGCTCGACAGGTTTCCTTCGCCCTCATCAAGGTCTCCGGAACCGATAGCCAGGTCGATGGTGTTCGCGGGAGTGGATTCTTCCGCGGACGCCGCTTGGACTGCTGTCATGGAAGCAAAGAGAACAGCAAAAAGTAAGTGGCGCATGGGTCACCCCCTTCTGTTAGCGCTGGAACTATGATAGTACATTTATATACTAATGTCAAGAAGGGTATTATATGGTTATGGCACACCATGCGTTCTTCTGGGCGGGGGAGCAGGAAGCCGGAGTAGCAACCGCGCTCCGCTACGCGGAGCGCGGTATGAATATGTCGCTCACCGGGAACCCCGACATCCTCATCGAACGGTACGGCCTCTTGCGCGTGGAGGATGCTCGGCGCATCGGGGACAAGGCTGCGCTCGCGCCGGCGAAGGGAGATAAGAAGCTATACATCATCGGCGCCAATCGCATCTTCCACGAATCGCAGAATGCCATGCTGAAGCTGTTCGAGGAGCCGCCTGCTAACACGACGCTCATACTCATCGTCCCGAGCGAGGGCGATTTGCTCTATACGCTGCGCTCGCGGCTCTTGCCGCTTCCGGGAGAAGCAAGCGAGGAAGCGCTGCTCTCAGAGGCAGCACAAGCATTCATCGCGGGCGGCGCAGCCGCCCGCGAGAAAGTGGTCGAGGGAATTCTCGACGACGCAAAGTCTGATGCCGACGAGGAAAAACAGGCAGCGCGTACCAAAGCGCTGCAGTTCGCCGAAGGCCTCGCGCAGTCTGCATATAAAGCGTGGCGCGCGGAAAGCGGCCCCGATTCGCGCGATAAGCTCCGTGCGTTCCTTACCGATCTCAATCGGCTCATCCCCATCCTCCACGACCGCTCCGCACCATTGAAGCCCATTCTCGAACACATTCTCATCACGGCACCGAAGAAATTGGATTGATTTGCTACAATACGCGCATGGCATACGACGCATCCAAACTGAAGACGCAGATTAAAGAAACAGAAGACTGGCTCGGCCGCGAACTCGCGGGCGTGCGCACCGGTCGTGCGACCCCGGCACTCCTCGACTCCGTGAGGCCAGAAGCGTACGGCGCGAAGACGCCCATCACCCAGCTCGGCTCGCTCACTATCGAAGACGCGCGCACGTTGCGTATCGTTCCGTGGGACAAGTCGGTAACGAAGTCTATCGAGAAGGCTATCGGAGAAGCGGACCTCGGCGTATCTGTCGCGACCGATGACCAGGGACTCCGCGTCATATTCCCGGAGCTCACCGCGGAGCGCCGCACGCTCCTCACCCGCCTCGCGAATGAAAAGCACGAAGCAGCGAAGGTCACGCTGCGCGGCCACCGCACCGAAGCCATTAAGGAAATTGAAGCCCTCGAGAAGGACGGCATGGGAGAAGACCTCGCTAAGCGCGGCAAAGAAGAGGTCCAGAAACTGATCGACGCGGCGAACGTCGCGCTCGAGGCCCTCGCCAAGAAGAAGGCGGCAGAAGTCGCGCAGTAAATAAAAAGCAGCCCCGTACGCGTTATGCGCCGGGGCCGGGCTTTTTAAAGAGCCATTATCTTTTTGTTGTTGAGGATCTTCTCGGGTCGCCACACCACGTGCTCTCTCGTTTCTCCGCGAGGAGTTCCAAGAGGAACGTATGTAGCAGCGCCCAGTTTAAGAACGCGTGCGTCCGAAGCGTGACGCAATTTAGGTGCACACTCCTCACTGAGCTTTTTATACGCATCGAGCGTGTACACACTCAGATGACGACGTGTGAACTCCGGATCGTCCGGGTGTTTCGAAGCTCTCTGAGCTTCCACCCACGCAGCGTCATTGAAGAAATCGTCCCACGAAAGGGTACGTGCGCCAGGTCCCTCATAGACGAATATTTTTTTCGTCATCGTGCTTGTATCAGCGTGCGACTCGAAACTCGCATGTCCCCAATCCTTCCGGTTGTCCTTGATCACCGTGATTTGCACGACTTGGTAAGCGAGGATTACGGGGCCGCAGTTCTGGCCGGGCACGTGGTCTGTATACCCTTTGCTCGCCTGCCATTTTGCCAGCGCGGGTACAACACTCAGGTGAGCCGGCGTTACTCCGCGAGGCAGGGGGATTTCGCGCGTGTAGTTGTCGGTATCCACAATCTGGTAGCGGATTTGATGGGGATAGCAGGTCCAGCAACGGATGACGGGGTACGTATCAAGCGTGGCGGATATTTCAATCTTCGTTGGTTTAGACACTTGCGGATCTCCTCTCGCAATAGAGCGTCATTGCTCCGGGGCGAGCATACAGTAGAATAAGCCTAAATGGAAGTCGTCATACTCGTCATAGTGCTGGTGCTGCTCGTGCTCGTGCACGAGTTCGGGCATTTCGTGGCAGCCAAGATTACCGGCATGCGCGTCGACGAGTTCGGCATCGGGTATCCGCCGCGCGCGCTCACATTATTTAAGAAAGGAGAAACTTCCTACACACTCAACTGGCTGCCGTTCGGCGGGTTCGTGAAGATCTTCGGTGAAGACGGGGAAGAAGAGGGCACGGACGGTCGCGCATTCGGCGATAAGAATCGCTTCTCTCAAGCGGTCGTGCTTGTAGCCGGTATCGTGATGAATCTCTTGCTCGCGCTCGTGCTTATCTCCGCGAGCCTCGCTATCGGCACGCCGCGCGCGCTTGATGAAAATGAAATCGCGAATGCGAAAGACGCTGTGCTCACTATTTCAGACGTGCTCCCGGGCTCGCCGGCGGACCTGGCCGGGCTCAAGATAGGCGACGAGGTGAAGCAGACCATCATCGGCACGCAGACCTCAACATCATCGGACCCGGTCGTATTTTCTACATTCGTATCGAATGACACCAACGGCACGCCGGTCACGCTCGATCTGAACCGCAATGGAGACGAGACCCTCATATCGGTCGTGCCGAAGACGGGTGTGGTGCCGGAAGACCAGAACCGCGCCGCTATCGGCGTAGCGCTCGCGGTGGTGGGTACTGTGCCCGTGACGCCGCTGCGTGCTGTCACGCTCGGTGCAGAGTACACCTGGGATATCGTCTCGGAGACGGCGGTAGGACTCGTCCAGTTTTTCGCTCAGTTCTTCACGTTCTCCGCGGACCTTTCCCAAGTAGCGGGCCCCGTCGGGATCGCAGGCGCCGTAGGCACTGCGGCCAAGAGCGGGTTCGGCTCGCTCGTGTCTCTTACGGCGGTGATTTCAGTAAACCTCGCGCTCATCAACCTCATTCCTATCCCGGCACTCGACGGCGGGCGACTGCTCTTCGTCATCATCGAATCCATCACGCGCAGGAAGATTAAGCCGAGCGTGGCGAACGCGGTGAACAGCGTCGGCTTCGCGCTCCTCATCCTCCTCATGATCGTCGTGACCGGTCACGATATCTGGAAGTTAATGGGGTAGTAATCAAAAAGGGCCGCCCGAAAGCAGCCCCTTTCATTCCGTTCTATTCTTGCTTAGCTCGCAAGCAAGTTGTGCGGTACGAGCACGTACCCTGTGGTGTCCACGATGATTCCGCGGAAGATCGCGACTTGACCATCGGGTCCGGTCTCGACTTCTACGTGACCATCGAAGATAGCAGGACAGTGGCCTCTGAACACCCAGCAGGTGTTGTCTTTGAGGTACTGCTTACCGCGGCCCTTCGGATCAGTCGCCACCGCTACGGCAGCTTCGAGTCCTCGGGCAGGCTTGCTTTCGTCTCCGCACACGACGAGACCTGAAAGGTCCCATGTGCGATTGGTCACCTCTGCGTCGTAAAGCATGGCGCCTGCCGCACTTGCTGATTGCGAAAAGATCAGTAAACCCACCACTCCAACAGTCTTCAAAACGTTTTTGTTCATGCGAACCTCCCCAGTAAGCTTGTTGAGTGTTCGCTTCGTTATACGCCCGGCAGGGCCAAATACAAGGTGGGGGAGTGCATAACTTCATAAACCCTTCATTTTGCGCTTTGTTCTCCGGCCTTCTATAATCCACCTACATGCGGCAATCAGCACTATTCACCAAAACGCGGCGAGACGCCCCGGCCGACGAGGAGGCCAAGAATGCCCAGCTTCTTATCCGTGCCGGCTACGTGCACAAGCAGATGGCGGGCGTCTATGCGTATCTGCCGCTCGGCCTCCGGGTGGTCGAAAACATCAAGAAGATAGTGCGCGAAGAGATGAACGCCGTCGGCGGGGAAGAGATGATTATGACCTCGCTCCAGCCGAAAGAACTCTGGGAGTCGACCGACCGCTGGGATGATCAGAAAGTAGACGTATGGTTCAAGTCGAAGCTCAAGAATGGTGCGGACGTCGGATTCGGCTGGTCGCACGAGGAACCGATCACGGACATGATGAAGCAGTTCATCATGAGCTACCGCGACCTGCCGGTGTACACGTACCAGTTCCAGACCAAGCTCCGTAACGAGATGCGTGCGAAGTCCGGCATCATGCGCGGGCGCGAGTTCGTGATGAAGGACCTCTACTCCTATTCTAAAGACGAGGCGGCGCACAAAGAGTTCTACGACAAGATGACCGCGGCATACCTGCGCGTGTTCGAGCGCGTGGGGCTCGGCGACCGCACGTACCTCACCTTCGCCTCGGGCGGCGCATTCACCCAGTTCTCCCACGAGTTCCAGACCGTCGCCGACATCGGGGAGGACACTATTTATGTAAGCAAGGACAAGAAGATCGCCATCAATAAAGAAGTGCTCACGGACGAGGTTATGGCGCAGCTCGGCGTCTCGAAGGATGAGCTCGAAGAAGTGAAGTCGGTGGAAGTCGGCAACATCTTCAGTTTCGGCGATGTGAAAAGCAAGCAGATGGGTCTCATGTATAAGGATGAAAGCGGCGAGCAGGTGCCAGTCATCTTGGGCTCATACGGTATCGGTATCACGCGCCTCATGGGTACGCTCGTAGAAATCTTTGCCGACGACAAGGGTCTCGTGTGGCCGGAAGCCGTCGCGCCGTTCATGGTGCACATGCTCCTCCTCACTCCGAATGACCCGACCACCGCGGCGTACGCTGATGCGCTCTACGAGGACCTGCAGAAAGCGGGAGTCGACGTGCTCTACGACGATCGCGATGCGCGCGCAGGAGAGAAGCTCGCAGACGCAGACTTGATCGGCATCCCAGCGCGCGTGGTCATCGGGAAGAACACCATCGAGACCGGTAAGATAGAGTCGACCTACCGCAGGAACGGGCAGACCGGCCTCGTCTCGCGCGAAGAACTCATCGCGTTCGCGAGCGGTGCGCAGAAGGCTCACCATGGCTAAGCGCTTCTCCAAGAACTCATTCTTCTCGAGCGATATCGGGATCGACCTCGGTACCGCTAACACGCTCGTGTATGTGCGCGGCCGCGGCATCGTGCTCAACGAGCCCTCCGTCGTCGCAGTGAACGACAAGACCGGGCAGGTGGTCGCCATCGGCGCCGATGCGAAGAAGATGCTCGGCAAGACGCCGCCGCATATCCGCGCCGTGCGCCCGCTGTCCCATGGCGTCATTTCAGACTTCGAGATCACACAGGAGCTCCTCGCGTACCTCATTAATAAGGCGCAGGGCGGACGCTCGCGCCTCTTCGGTCCGCGGATTGTGGTCGGCGTACCGACCGGTGTGACCAACGTGGAGAGCCGCGCGGTGCGCGACGCCGCGATGACTGCGGGCGCGCGCGAGGTATTCATCATCGACGAACCGGTCGCGGGTGCTATCGGCAGCAAGCTTCCTATACATGAAGCGCTCGGCACCATGGTGCTCGACATCGGCGGCGGCACGACCGATATCGCAGTGCTCTCGCTCACCGGCACCGTCGCGGGAAAGTCGTCGCACGTGGCCGGCGACCGCTTCAATGAGAACATCACCGATTTTGTCCGCAGTGAGTTCCAGCTCGCCATCGGCGAACGTACGGCAGAAGATGTGAAGATCCGCATCGGTGCGGTGGCGCCGCTTCCGGAAGCGCTCTCCATGCAGGTGCGCGGTCGCGACCTCGCCACGGGACTCCCGCGCGAGATTACGCTCACCGATTCCCATGTGCGCGATGCGCTTGAGGCCTCGCTCGACTCGTTGCTCGAAGCCATGAAGGAAGTGATCGAGAAGACGCCGCCCGAACTCCTGTCCGACGTGCTCCAGCGCGGCGTCACCATATTCGGCGGCGGAGCGCTCCTGCGCGGCCTCCCAGAGCTCTTGAGCAAGATGCTCGGCGTGCCAGTCCACGTGGCGAACGATCCATTGACGGCGGTCGTGCGCGGCACGGGCATCGTGACGGAAGACCCGACACCATGGGAAAATGTATTCATCGATGAGGAAGACGTACTTCGGGAGGCGTAATGCCCTCATACCGCGCGGTACCGCCCTTGTGGGCGGAGTGTTCGCGGTGGTCGCGATAGTCATCGTCATACTGCGCGTAGCGCTCCCGGGCACGCTCATCGCGGTCGCGTCTCCTTTGTGGCGGCTTTCAGCCGCAGCCGAAGGTGCATTCTATGCAGGCAGCGCATCGCTCCAATCTCCCGCGAAGCTCCAAAGCGAGCTCGATGCGGCGAACACGTCTAACGCAGCACTCACAGACCAGAACAAGACGCTCGCTGCGCAAGTCGTGGACCTCGAGAAGCTGCTCGGCACGCGCACCGATGTGCCGCCTGCAGTGCTCGCGAGCGTGGTCGCGCGCCCTCCCGAAAGTCCGTACGACACGCTTGTCATCGACCAGGGATCGCGCGCAAGCGTAGCGCCCGACGCGCTCGTGACCGGCCCCGGCGGCGTACCGGTGGGGAAGGTGGCATCGGTCAATGCCGCGTCTGCGCGTGTGACACTCTTTTCTTCTCCCGGCGTCGCGACCGATGCCTGGATAGGGCAGAGCCGGGTCGCCGCCACGCTCACGGGAGTAGGGAGCGGCGCATTTACTGCCGCGGTGCCCAAAGACACGAGTATCGTGGTCGGTGATTCCGTGTACGTCGCTGATAACGGCGCAGCGGCAATCGGTACCGTCGTGCGTCTCGATAGCGATCCCTCATCCACCTCCATGACGCTGCGCATCCAGCCGCTTATAAATCCGTTCTCGCTGACCTGGGTGCTGATCTCTCGTTCATGATCCGCGCTATCTTCATCGTGCTCGCCGCCGCTTCCACGCTCCTCTTTTCGTGGCAATACGCAGCAGCGCTCATATTCATAGCTGCGCTCTACGTGCCGCTCGTCGGCGTCTCGCTCGGCGTGATATACGATGCGTTGTACTATGCCCCTGGAGCCGGGTGGCCCATCGCCACGATCGCCGGGATTATCGGCTCAATCGCTGCATTTTTCATAGCTCGGCTCATACGCTCGCGCGTGAGCGGCGTCGCGCTCTAGCCGCGGCGCGCCAATTTCGGTAAAATAGATTGATGTGGGGACTCGGGAGGCGCAGCCGTTATCGTGATCCGGAAATCGCTCCGGATGAGATATTCCTCGATTCATCGAACCTCCCGGATTTCAATCGCTCGCAGCTCGAGGGAAAGCTCGAGAAGCCGATATCCGGGCGTACTTTTTTCATATTCGGCGGCGTGGTCGCCATCGCGTTTCTCATACTCATCGCGCAGGCGTGGAATCTGCAGGTGCATCAGGGCGTGGCATACGCCGCGCAGAGCGCCAAAAATGTGCTCGCGCCGGAAACGCTCTTCGCCGCGCGCGGCATCATCACGGACAGAAACGGCGTGCCGCTCGTGACGAATGTCGCGGGAAGCTCGACCGACCCTGCCGCATTCGCCACGCGCGACTACAAGACGCCGGGGTTCGGGCAGCTTCTCGGATATGTTTCCTATCCGAAAAAAGACAGCTCCGGTAATTACTACGACACCGACATCACGGGCGTCGCTGGCGTCGAGGAAACTTTCAACACGCAGCTCGCGGGGCAGAACGGCACGCTGCTCGTCGAGCGCGACGCGCTCGGCCACGCGCAGTCGGAGGGCACCATCGCGGCACCGGTCAATGGCGCCACGCTCGCGCTCTCTATCGATGCGCGTGCGCAGAGTGCGTTCTATCACGCCATCTCATCGCTCGCGGATAAGATCCCGTTCTCGGGCGGTGCGGGCGTGATGATGGATGTGAACTCCGGCCAGGTGATCGCGCTCGTGTCGTACCCCGAGTACGACCCGAACGTGCTGTCATCCGGCCAGCCGCGCGACGTGATCGCGGCATACTCGACCGATACGCGCACACCGTACCTCGACCGCCCCGTGCAAGGCCTCTACACGCCGGGCTCGATCGTGAA
>Ga0105238_10000284_pt1 | contig 56131 bp, 34 predicted proteins | sample KBSC34metaG_FD_81526 | JGI IMG/M metagenome (GOLD analysis project Ga0105238, IMG submission 81526) | Corn rhizosphere microbial communities from Kellogg Biological Station, Michigan, USA - KBS C3-4 metaG | ecosystem: Host-associated > Plants > Roots > Rhizosphere > Soil | place: Michigan, USA...
CCAGCGGACGCCCCATCAGCGAGGCCAGACCTTCGTCGAAAGCGGCCCCGAGGGGGAGCGTCGTCCAGAGCGTTTCGTCGATGGCCCCAAGTAACGCCTTGAAAGTGGTCGTCCCCTGCTGCTTCAGGTTCCACAGAAAGGGTCCGAAATGTTTGATGTTGGCTTTGACCTCGTCGAGCCCCCTGTAGGGCGAGCCCGGCGCGTCCGCCCAGCACACGGCCGTCTGGTCGTCGGCGGAGAGCTCGATTGACATCTCGCCCAGCGCCTTTCCCTGCGCGTCGTAAGCCATCAGTGACTTGTCGAGATGGTTCGGCAAGACCCACCCGCAGACGGGGTCGGCACCCGGAGTCAGGCCGATCCGCTCGTTGTCGTTCGTGGCCGAAACCAAATCAAAATCAAGCCGGCCGGGTTGCAGAAGAGCCGGAGTAAGTTGCACCAGCGGGTCTGTGGTGTTCGGAAAGACCTTATCCGCGGGCGACGGCGTCATTTCCGGCGGCATATAGATCAGATACCTGTTATCGTTGATGGGATCGATTGGGTAGACCGCTTGCCCCCATTCGTCTACGACCTTCAAGTCCGTGAACATGAATTGTCCACAACGCCAGGGGAGAAAGCTGGTCTCAGAAAGCGGAGATGCCGGGATATTGCCGAGGTCCAGGGGATTGCCGTGAACAGGGCCGATGAGTTCCTTCAGCGACGGATTGGTTTTCGGCGCCCCGACGCCGGGGCCGGCCCAGACCCCCGGCAGGTGAAGCAGCAACTGCTGGTTGAACCCGTCGAGCGCCTGTGTGAGCAAGTCCCAACTATCGTGAGTCTGGACAAAATTCAGCAGGGTCTTGAATTTCTGCTCGGTCTGTGGGGGGAGGTCAGGGTTGTTCTTGAGAAACGACTGCATGCGCGATCTCATGTTGAACGCGGCCGCGGGCGTCAGTTGAATGGCGCCGCTCACCCCGTTGGGGGGGTCGGTGATGGCACCCTGGCGGTTCCAGACGTATTGACCGTCCTGGAAGCTCCAGTTCGGTTGCTCGGCGGTTCCGTAGGCTATCGGGTAGTAGTTGGCCTGGTAGACGAGTAAGAGCGGATGCCAGGGGTTCTGCGTCCACGCCCAGGGATTCGTCGTCCACGACGCGTCCGAGCCGGGAAGGGCCGGAAGCGTACCCATGCCCTCGTAACTGGCGGACTTATTCATTGCCTGCCGAACGTCGCCGACCTCCAGGCCGGTTGCGGTCGCGAACGTGGCGGCGTTGTTGGCATCGAGCAGGAAGAATTCCTGCAACAGTTTTTTAGGCAGCTCGGTAGCCAGCCACGCGACGCCATCGACGGGGGATAGGCTGGGAAGCGGAATCGTCAAATTCGGCGTTGAAGCAGTAATCTTCGCCGCCCAGCATTGGAAACCGGTAACGATTTGGGATGGAAAGCGGCAGCGGAGCGTCGGTTGCCTGGCGACAATGCCGGAAGCCCCCGCGCCGGTGATGAGGACCACAGGGTTATTGGGCTCGTAAAAGGCCGGGGCGCTGGCGCGTTTCAACTCGCGGTTCGCGGGCAGTTGGTGAGCCACAGCGTATAACGCGATCTCCGCTTGCAGCGCGCCGGGGGTTTCGCCGTGCGGCACTCGGCCGGCCAATGTATTGACGGTCTTTTGTTGTTGGGACACACGAGCGGCAAGACTCCCCTCGACTGTCGGATTGAGCTGATGCGTGAGAGCGCTTGGGTCGCTCAGTCCCGGGATGTTGGTAGAGTCCTGTAACGCCATGGCGTAGCTCACGTACTTCCACCACATGACGTAGAGCTGACGCTGCAACGCGGCCAGTTGCCGCTGGGCCTGGTCGAGTTGCTCCTGGTCTTGATTGAGCACCGCCAGCCACCGAAGCTCCTTTTGCAACTCCTGCTGTTCCACATGGGTGTTCGCCCCCGCCGCGTCCACGATCTCCCAGACGTATCCGCCGGTGAACTTCTGGTAGAAACTCGAATGCACCGCGTCCGCGAGCACCGCGCCGGCGTCTGCCTTATCCAACACGTCGGTCAGTCCCAGTTGAAACGCTTCGAGAAGATCGGTGTCGGTGGTGTCCCCACGTTGTCCGGCGATCAACGCCGTCAACGCCTCGACAGCCGTGTTGCCGACCGCTATCGAGACGGGTGCCGACGAGATCGGTCCTGCGCCGGGCGGGACGCTCGCGGTCTCCCATACGACGCCGGTCACCATGCCGCACATGAGCGACCAGTCGGCCGTTAAAGAAGGGTCTGTTCCCATTTCGAGTTCCCAGCCGAGTTTTTCCAGCAGGCACGCAAAATCGCAATCGCCATCAACCTTCGCCAGAGGATCGTCGGCGGCATTTGAAAACCAGCCGAACACTTGATAGCTGAGCGTGTCAGGGTCCGGCGCGTGTCCGTGGAGCGGGTCGATCAGGGAGAACACGTTGTTGCAGGCAGGTTGGTAATGAGCAAACGCAGGGTTGCCGGGCGCAACTGCCGTCAGTTTCAGGCTATGGCCGGACTCAGTCCACGTCCCCGTAGAAAGCGGCACATTTTGCCCGATGCGGACTGCCATCGTCTTGTCGTTCGCGCCAAACTGCGATTTAACGTACATCGAGCCTTCCTGCGAAAGGTAAGGTTGCTCGGAAGCATTATTCGGCCCGATATAGTCGCTCTCGATGATCCAGGCGGCCGGCTGGGTTCCCGCGGAAAGAGGGGCGTAGCGCACGACCAGCCAGCGGTTCGGCACGCAGGGATATTGAGGGGCGCCCGCAGCGTCTGTGACTCCCTTCGTAAACGCGTCCGGCAGCCTCCATTTCAGATACACGCCGTCGTAGTACTGGGACTTCGACGAATCGTTGAAGAAGCTGGTGTCTTCATCACCGTACGTGCCATTGCCGGCTATCCAACCATTGATAACATCGTAATGATAAATATCTTCGTACTGCATCTCGGCCCGGTAAAAATCCTTATCGGGCGCTGTTCGGCCCTTGTCGTTTACGACGAACGCCTCCACGACGAGAGGGACAATCAAGGGACTCTGGACACTCATATTAGCTACCTCGGTTTAGGCTGAGGAAAGGATTGCTGTTCGGGCGCCCGGACCATCTGAATGGCGAAATCGCCTGCGCCAAAACCGGACCCGACTTTGACGCCGGTGGCTTCTCCCAGGTCGGACGCCAGTTTCTTAATCTGGATGACGCCGCCGCCGGAGGTTCTGCAGTACGTTGTTAGAAAAGCGCAATATCCCTGCGGCGGAACGGCCGGCACGTTCATCTGTGCCCCGATGTGCGTCGCGTCCCCGGAAACGTAGCGGGGAGCAATCCCGTGGCCTTCGACGCCGAACTGCAACCCCTGGTAAGGCTCGGCGAGCGAGACGGTGTCCGGCATGCCGTCGAATAAGCAGAGGCGGACGTTCTTTGATGGACAATCGTTGCGCTTCAAAGTGACAGGCTGGTTCCTACTCGTGGCCGCGACAACCAGCGTCGGCCAGCTCGACACCAGCTCAGAGCGAATGAGCATGCCCGTCATCTTGATGCGGCCAGGACCCGCGCCGGCTTGCGCCGCGTTGTCGTACCGCCGCGCACATCGTTGCCCGGTCTTCTCCGTGACCGCCTGTGTCAGTTGTGGGTGCAGCGCGCCGAACGCGGCGGCGTCGGCCGAAGTGTGGACGGCGATGCTGCATGCGCCGGCCTGTAGCGCGCCGATCCAATCGGGGTCAACGTAGAAGAAGCGAATCGATTCGACCGGCAACAGCCGCGGGTCAGGAACCAGATGAGAAAACGGCACCGGGTACAACAAGCCCAGATTCGCGAGCCAATCGGCCACCGGATCGAGTTGCTCTTCCACGTGCTCGCCGACGGCCGCGGCGGTTTCTGGCCGAGCCCAGAGTTCACGCGCGTGCAGTGTGGGGCGATGGCGGACCCTTGTTCGAGACAGAGGGACGGTGCGTTCGCCCCTTCGCGCACGGGCCAGAGCCTCGGTCCACTGCTGTCCCAGCCCATCTCCCACAAGCTCCGCGAACTGACGTCGGCTGGCATCGCGCGCGAGCAGCTTGCGCGGGTCTTGTTCGTCGGCGAAGTGTGGCAGGGCGAGGCGTTGTGCGAGCGTCGCGACCGCCGTCCTTGCGGCACGCACGTAGCGATTAATGGCCTGCGCGAAATGCGCATCGGCGAGCGCCAGATTGCGGCCGATGTTCCAGGCCGCCGCGTAGCTCATGTCGAACAAACCCTGCTCCGCAAGGTAAATCATCAGCGCATCGGCAGAAGTGGCCTTTGCCACAGGAACCCCCGGAGCAGGGCCGACCGGCGGCAAAGCCTGCGGCACGACCGGAGAGAACGGGCCGCGATACCAACTGAACGTCTCGTCGCCCGCGCCGGCGATGAATTTCAGCGCCACGTACCCGTCCTGTAGGCGGCTCTCGGCGGCGGGAGGCAGCCCCGATACGGGCGGCAGCCGCAGTGCTCCCTGAGTGGTGGACTCGCTGGCGATCAGCTTCTTGACCAGTTCCGCGAAGCCCAGGAACGTTTCCGGCATGGAGACGAAAGTCCAGTTGTAGAGCGAGACCAGCTGCACGTCCATCAGCTCATTTGAACCGGGCTTCGTGGGAATCGGCTTGGGATTTTTCGCGTCGCCGAGATAGTCCGCGAACCCTTCGAGTGAGACCAGGTGCGCGAAGTAACGGCGCGGGGTTGACGGGCTGGTCGCCGTATCGGCCACGGGCAGGCGGTTCGAGAGCAACACCGAGTGCAGAAGCTGATCTTCGTGCGGCGAATTGACGGCACGGCAGTGCGCCAGCAGTGGCAGCTCCGTTGTGAGCGGCATCACCGCATTAAACGTCGCGCCGGGGATGGTGACGGTCTTGCATTGTGACTGCATCAGCTCCGGGGAAACCCAGCCGGCGGGAAGAGTGGGCTTCAGCGTCTTTGAATTCGGGTCCACCTTCAGAAGGTCGGAGACCTGCGTGGTCGCGACGGGGCTGTTGGTCGCGCCTTGCAGGTAAACTTCCCCCTCCGCGAACAGCACCAAGGCCAACCAGGGGAGCGGATTTTTCTCTGTCGCTGCCGGGGCTCCCGGCACGAGGCTCCGCTCCCAGGGCAATCCGGGGTCGGCGAGCACCAGGAATGGAAGCCGCTGGTCGTAGATGTCGGAAGCACCGTCGGCCGGATAAGCCTGCATCACGGTGTTCGGGTCAATCGAGAATTCAGGCGCCCGGACGGTAAACTTCTGCTGTTTCGAATACTGCACACTTTCCGGGGCGCCCTGAAGTTCGTGTGTTACTTCGATGGTGTACGGGCCGGCGGCGAGCTGCGCGAAGTACCCGTCATAGAACTGCACCGAATTAGCGGGCAGCTTATCGCTCAAGCGGGCGAACGCTATCCTGGCAAAATCTTCGCTCACGTTGGTCTCCTCAGTTGACGAGCAGGGGCTCTGCGCTCAAGGTACAGCCGATTTGGTCGCGAAACCTGGTCATGGAGTCGTTCGTGTCCGGCGCGTAATTGGCCTCCCTCAGCGCTTTGAAAATTGCGTCGCGCGCGCCGCTGACTTCTGTCGACGTGATGCCTTTGACAATCGTCGAGACCGTGACGGGGCTGTTCGCGGGAATGTCGCCTGCCGGAGCGGCCTTGCCGCTCAATGGTAGAACCGCTGATTTGAGATTCAACTCGTCAAACTTCAGGTTCGTCTGGACGTTGATGTGACCGGCGGAAGAGCCGACTTGCGGCGCTTTCACCTGTACCGAAACGCCGGTCAACTGGTTCGGGACCACGAGTTTCTTAGCGTCCGGCACCTGCGGGTTGCCGCTCTGATCCTCCGGCGGCGTGCCCCACAGGGCGGCGGGCACGCCGCTCTGAACGCCCACGGCTTCGAAGCTCGACGAGCAATCTGTGTTGTCGGGCAGGCTCTGAATCTTCACGGCGAGCGCGGAACTAATGTTGTTCCACCGGCTGTTGAGCTTCACGAGCGGATAGACGTTGAATTTGTCGCCACTGAAGCGAGCCCCGCCGATGGTCGCGGTGGTCGCCGGAATCGAGGACGACGTGCTGAAAGAGAACATCGTGCCGCGCACGACCCAGTGCGCGTCGTTCGGCGGCGCGGACTCCGGCTCCACACCCGCCGGGGTGCGCGCCGTCCGGCTATTTTTCAGCGGCGCCGTGCCGTCGGGAATGAGCCCCGTCGTGGGGCTCAACTTGAGAACATTGAGGGCCACACTCGAACCCGTATTGGGCAGCATCTGCTCGACGTCGGCCCACCCTTTAATCTGCTGAGTGTTGTTCTTCGGCGTCCCGAAAGGAATCGTGACCGAGATGACGTACAGATCGATCGTCACCGAGCCGCCGGTCGGCGGCCCCCAGAATTCCAGCTCGCAGCCGACCTCTATGCTGATGGTGCTCGTCGTGAAACCCCAATCTATCGTGTAGGAGGCGCCGATGGTGAGCCCTATGTCGGCGTCGAACCAGAACGGCTTCCAGCGGATGATGACGTCGGCGTGCGCGTCAAACCAGGCCTTGATGTGGCCCGATTGGTAAGTGGCCTGGAGATTTCCGCCGACCATCAGCGCCGCGGGCGTGAGCGCGAAATACGCGCCCCCCTGAATGGTAATGGTGGAGTCCATCGTCCAATGGAACCCGACGGGCGGAACCGTTGGATAATGCGCGGGCGGTGTGAAGCCGGGATTGTAGCCGCCGAGCGTCAGCACGAAATCACCCGCGTGCTTGGAGCCGGGGCTGTCCGGACTGCCTTCGAACCAAACGAAGAAGGCGAAACCGCCCGTGAGCACGCAGGCTTTGTCGAGAAGGAAGGAACTGGACGCCAGCACCGCCTGGAGCGAGAAGACTCCTTCCGAAGGCGCAAACCGGAGCAGCAGGTCCAGTTCGATGTTGGCGTACGTGACCTCACCACCGGCTTGCGGGAACTGAGCACGGGACGTACCCACCAGAGCGATCACCAACTCGCTCCCGACATCAACCATGAGCAGGGCTTGCGAGTTGACCAGTTCAAAGCTGGTGAACGTAATGCCGGCCGCGAACCATAAGCTCCCCTTCTCTTCACGTACCCAGGCGGGACTATGAAAAGTCGGGTCCAGAATCTTGTTGAGGACTTCGAGCGGCGAGGGGTTCGGCCCCCCCAGCAGGTTCGTGTTCGGGACGGCAGACGTGGGCAGGACCTGAATGAATGGGAACGTCGCCACCTCGTCGATGGTCGGTATCGTCACCGTCGAGTTGTACCCGAAACCCAGCGCCAGGCCCGTGACGAAGAAGGCCGGGGGGCCGCCGAAGTCGTAGGCGATGTCGCCGAAGATGAACATCGAATTGAAGCCCGACTCGTCGCCGTAGTAGCCGAAGACGGCCACGGTAAACTCGCCGGTGCTGATCACCAGCCCGCCCTCAAGCTGGATGTATTGCGCGCCCGCCGGGGCTAGATTCACGAGTTCTCCCGCAATCGTCAGCGGCGGCTCGCTGTAAGCAACGCCCAACCCGTGGAGGCTGAATTCCGGGGTGAAATCTTTCAGCCCCGAGCCGATACCCAGCCCCGTCAGGCTGAGAGACAGCGGCCCGAACGCCAGCGACGCGTCAATCTCGAACCAGAGCGCCTGCGCCGAGGATTGGTAGAGCACGCCGATACGCTGGATCGAGACCGGGCCGAAACTCTTCTGGACATCGAACCAGGTGGTGCCGTCCGGCGCCGTCGTCTTAGTAACTTCGCCGCCGGAGGTGGCGCTCGACGCGGTCGTGAGCGCGCCTTCGGACGGCACGGCGGCGCCGGTAGTCGGCAGCAACGGACGCGCGTCGCGCGTGCTCCCCCCTCCCAGAGAAATGCTGATGGGCAGCGGCGGCTGGTTGCCGAAGTCCACCTCCGCCGAGAGGGTAACTTTGCCGGTCGGTTTACCGTCCTCCGGCACCGGCAAATTCGGGTAAGGGCCGTTCGGAAGGGCGTTGATCAGAGTGTTGACTGTGTCGGCGATTTCCTTCGTGGCGGGGACCGAGCCGATGACGACTTTGAACTCGCCGACCTCTATATTCTCGATGCTGGCCAATTCCTTGCCCACCAGGGGAAGGTTGGAAAGGCTGAACTTTTTGTCCACCTCGACCAGGAAGAAGAATTCCCACTTCTTTTCCGCCTGCTGTTCGTCCTCCGTTGCGACGTCGATGGCCGCGAAGACCGCCTTACCGTAATTCACGGATTCCGCCGCCAGCACAAGCCTCTTCTTGGAAAAATCGTAAGTCAACGAGGCTGATTTCAGTGCCAGGTCCAAACTGGGGGGCACGTGAGGGATGTCGAACCCGAACGCGTTCGCGATGTCTTCCAATTCGAGCGGCGAGTCCAGCGACTCCCAGCTCGCCTCGATCACGGCGTCCGTACCGCTCTGGCTCTTGCTGATGTCGAGGGTGAACGAAAAACTCTCTTCGCCGATGACGATTGAGCCGTTGAGGTCGATGGCGTAGTCGGAGCCGGACTTGCTGACGGTCAGCGTCACCTGTGAGGTGAGCTCGGTTCCCAGCATCGGGAACGCAAATTCAAGGCTGCCGAACAAGGTATACGTATACTTCGGTACGGCCGCCGAGCCGGCATTGATAACCGTCACGCCGAAGTCGGAGAAGACCACGTCCTGAAGCTCGGAAGGGACGGAGGCTTTGCTGCCGACAAGCCCCTCGACCAACTCACCGAGATTAACGTTGCCGAAATAGACGCCGCTGATCGTGTCGATTTCCCATTCCGATGTCTTGTCCAGCTCGACCGAAAAATCAAACTCGCCCTTGAACACGTGCGGCAGAAAATCGGCGCTGGCCTTGATCGAGACCTTCGTCCAGTTCAGACCCGTCGGATCGATGAACTGGATATGGAGCTTCGACCCCTCAAGAATCAGTACGTCCTTGATGATTTCCCAGGGCTTGACGGTGCTGATCGCCAGCCCCACGAAGCTGACCTTCTTGGTCTCACCAAGGTCGAAGATCATCGAAAAGTTGTCCAGCCCCACCTCGGCGAAAATGTCCTCTAACTCGGCGGGAATATAGTTTTCCCAGTCGCTTCCGCCGGGCAGACTCTTGATCAGGTTCTTGATCGATTCGCCCGGCGCCAGGGGCTTGGTGTTGACGGAAAGCCGGCTGCCCGAGGTCGGAATGCCGACGGCGAACTCAAGTGTATTTTGCAGGTCGGCCAGGACCACCAGATCGATTGCCTGCAGCAGGTTTTCGGGCTGGGACTTACCGATCCGGACGGCCGCGGCGGGACTGCTCAATGTCAGGTCGAACGGCGTTTTCCCGATTGTGAAACCGCTGGAATTGAGGGGAGCCCTGATTTCCCCGACGGGCAGCGCTTGCCCCCTGGTCGGCGCAAAGGGGCCGTAGAACTTTTTTACGGCGGTCGAACCGATTCCCAACAAGCCGGCAAGGAGCGGGAAAGAGTCGAGCTTGATGCCTGACAGGAAGTTAAGACCCGGCGCAAGGTCAATAGTGAACGAGGGGTCGCCGGGCCACTCGAACTGCCGGTGCTCGGTGGTGGCATAGACAAACTGGGCGTCGGATGTGTTGAGCTCGTCAAAGGGGAAAAAATCCAGCCCTTCGAAGCTGTCGCTGAATTTCCACGCCTCACCCATCGTGCCGGTGATGACGGCTTCCAACGAACCTCCGGGCGCCGTGAAGGTCAACCCGATGCCTACCGCCGTTTGATTGAGCATCGAAGCCGTTCCTGCGGAAATCTCCAGAACGCCGCCCGTCGGATGAGCCGGGACGTCACTTTCGCGGACTCCCTTCACGGTCAGGTTCTTACCGGCAGGCAGGGCAAAGGCCGTGCGTATATCATCCAACACCGAACTGGCGAAGACCGTGTCGTCGAGGATGAGGGTCGAGTTCGTCGCGGCCTGTTTACGCAGATTTTTGGCAAGGGCAGTGAGGTCCATCAAACTCTCCCACACTTTCGGCCGTTTTCAACCCGAACTATCTCGTTTAGAGCCACACGCTTTGGAGCAACACGTCTTTGTTATTCATGACATTCACGAAAGTCGAAGTCAGTGCAGCATCGTCCACCCAAGTACGACGCATAACGGCCAATTTCATTATTTGTTCGACAGCCTGGCACGCCGCCTTGTTCTGGAACTGGGCGTTATTACGATTAGCTTTGGTGTCTTCCATATTCGAATGCGGTAAGACTGTATAATCAACGAAGGTCTTAACGGTGCCTGTCCCATAGTTGCTCTGGACACTGACCGGGGGTGGTGGCCCTTCACTTGTCGTTATGCTTTCGCACCTGGCGAAGTAGTCTGTTAATGGATGATCTTCGCTATGTCCGTCATAGGTGGTGACTTCCTTGCGGATGTTGTTTTCCTTGAAGAAACTATACGGAATTTTCATGCGGTCAAAGTACCTGCTGAGACTGACATCCTCTGCCGAAGCGATAAAGATCGGAGGGAAATTCAAACCCGCGTCTGTCAGGTATGTGATGTTCCATAACACCGCCTGCTGAAGAATCTTTGCAACGGGTTTATTATTACTTGGATCTTTGTTCCCCCGCGCCCACTGAAAGTTTTGAAAGTTGGACTTCGCCACATTTGCTCCATGAAAACCGAAGCAGGCTTGTGGCTTGTTTTTGATGAGTCCTTCTGCTTCGGCGAGTCCAATAAACGGGTCAATTGCCACGACATTGTCGTCGAAGAGCCAGATGTAGTCACAGGAGTTGCCGGCCTTCGCTCTCAGGGTTTTGCAGAACTGAATAGCGGCGAACCGGCTAGCCCCGAAGCCATTCAAGAAACCACTCTTCAAGAAACCACCCCTGAAGTTCCATCCGATGACGGTGATTCCCTTGGGTGTGAGATTCGCATGGTAGGCAAGAAACTCCGATGAAGCAACCACGACGTAGACGTTGCGGTCAAGCAGTATACCGGGCCTTTCAATCCTCTTGGGTGAATAGATGGGCGGGTGAATTCCCTTCATCTGGAGGGCTCGTAGATCAGTGACTCCTTTAAAGTGCGACAAGTTATTCAACTCTTTCAATTTGGCATCGCCCGCTTCGATGCCAGCCTTGATCCATCTCGAGCGATTCGAAGAGACGACGACGAGTGGTGGCTTTGTATGTTTTTTCTCGGATTCAATAATTTTGTCCCAATCGTCCGCTGCTAAGTTCAGGGTGCCCGGCAGGACATCGAGGTTCTCTAGCAGTCCAGACCGGTTGGTAAATATCTTGCTACAGAGACCCTTGTCGTCCCTACTTAAGTCGATTTCGTCCAACGGGTTGTACTTCTGGTTGCCCAGCGTTCCGCCGTAATTGAGGTTTGCTTGAGCTTTGATGGCTGTGGACATGAGCTAACCTTTCGCCCTCTGCAGGCATCGTCGGATGTGCGGAACAAAAGCAGTCGGTCCCTTGTGCGTCCGGGACTGGAAGGGCGAGGCCGTCACCCGGGGTCACTTAGTTAAGGTTATTATGTTCGCGGACGAACAAGTGTTTTCGTCTAGCCTGTCGTTCCAGCGGACTGGCCTTCGGCAGCAACCGCCGAACTCAGGCGCTAGCTGGCTGCATTTACCGGATGACGTTGATCGCAACATCACGTGCACCCACTCCGCTGTTTGTCTTCTCGGCGTAACCTGCTAGGGACAGCAGGAGGTTAACATTCTTCCAACAAACTTGGTAAATCTTTTTGCATCACTCTTGGGTCACTACCAGGCGAAACAGCCTCGAATTTAGGTGAACACACACTAACGCGGAACGGCGGAAACGCTAATGAAACCGCACATACCAGAATTCACCGAAACTCGCAGGAATAGTCCTTTAAAGACTGCAAAACTTTTATCATCGGTTCGATTCCGATCGTCCCAGAATGAACCGCCAGCCCATGCCCACTGCAGCCTCGATTTTCATGATGCGGAAACTTTCAACTTATGCGCGAAAACTGTAGGAAATTCTCACGTTATGCCCGAATAAGTTTTCACTTAATGCTCGAACGCCGTCCGTAAGTTATTGATTCTCTTGAGGGGGCATTTTCACTTAATGCCCCGCCCCACAGCCTTGCCCCGCCGCCGCCTCCTACTACGTAGATTAGCTTTTGCGAGGTCGCGAGATCTACGTGCCGCGACCAGTTCCACGTGTTCGAGACCGCCGCGACCCACCGCAATCGGCGCATGCGGGATGCGCAGATCAGTCCAGGCGTTAATCGTCACACCGGCAAAGAGCGTAATAGCATCCCTGTCGGAAGTGGTAACAAGGGAACGGCTCCGTCTCTCCCAAGGTGCGCGCAATTGAAATGTCAAATACTTCCTGGCTGGACAAGGAAGGGGCAAGCCGGCCGCGTTGATTGGCATAAATGAATGAGTAACATGTTTGGGGGGAGTCATATGTTTCTCCAGCGAGGCTTAGATTGACTGGAGGTTCCATTCGTGAAGTCATCCCAACTGATGAAGGGTTGATTATAGTAAAGTTTCTATGTTCTGTAAGTTAAATCGGAACCCACAAACATTTGGCTAAAACCATCCAGACTACAGAGATGGATTTCGGACACTAGACTGCATGACTGGTAGCAGCTAGACTAAGCGCCGACAACGACCTTGCACCATTACTGACGCGTTGTCAGAGTCTGACTGGGGCGTTCGCAAGTCTTCGAAGTTAGACCAGCCGTGACGCCCACCTGCTTTAAAATTCGCACCTATTAATCACATTCGTTCGGCGGTGCTCTGTTTCACCCTATGAGCCAGAGTGAAAATTTCAAACATCTACTTCTCGGGCTGATCGTAGTTGCACTACTGATAGGTGCGAAGACCTATGCCGAAAAGAAGCCCTTCGGAAAATGGTTTATCGCTCGCGGTTACGAGACACTGCATTCATTTCTTTCGCACTATGATCCTAACGAAGACCTGGCAGTAATGGCGCTCGACATCTCGAATCTGCCTCCGGCGCCTGACGGAACAACGTCAGCGAAAGGTCTCCAGACAATCGTCGAGGCCTTAATAGAGAGCGGCGCCAAGGCAATCGCAATCACGGTTGATTTTTCGCCGCGGATAGATCCACTCAACCCTCAGTGGACCGATGCGCGATCAGCGGACGATGAAGAGTTTTTTAAATTCCTTAAAAAGCAGAGCGTGCCGGTTTTCGTTGGTGTTCACAATATCGGTGCGGATTCAAAAACGTGGCTTGGCACGGAAGAAAATCGAGACCTTGCCGCCGACCTGACCCTGTTTCGGGAAGGATCGGATTCTACAGAAGTGAACGCCTGGCTACAGTGCCCCGGAAGTCAAAGGCTCCGCTCGATCAGCCGGGCGTTGGCGGATGCTTATCTAAATCATCCCAAGCCGCCGGACCGTTTAAGCAGCGTCTTGACGGATTACGACGCGGCTGAGCATCAGATGACGGTACCGCTAACCAGCAAGGCGCAAGGCAAAGTTACGTGTCAAACAGCAGTCACGTTAGTGAACTACGGCAAGCTGGAGCTTTTACAAAAACTCACTCTGCAAACGTTGGACAAAGAATCGATCCTCAGAGCGAGAGATACAAACGGTCAGCTTAGGTTTCAGAATAAGTTAGTAGTTATTGGCGTGGGCCAACGTGATAAGGCCGCTGGAGTTCAGGTTATCGGTCGCGATGGTCCTAACGATGCCGTGCCTCACATGTTCATTCATGCCATAGCCGCCTACACTTTGGTTGCTGATCCTGTCTACCGTTTCAAACACTGGTTCACGATACTGTTGGACTTAATTTTAGGAGCCTTTGTCGTCATTGGAGTTTTTCTTGTGCGCTGGCGAGGCACACACGATCATGCAGCAGCGGAGTTCTGGTTTATCTTGATCTCTATGGCGCTGGTAATAGGCCTGGGATTCGTGATGGTTAAAGCTTATAACGTCTTATGGCTGGACTTCATCCTGGTTCTGCTGGCTCTCTTCTTACATTCGAGTGTTCAACGCCGGCTTGGCCGTTTGTTTGGACTGGGAGCGCAATCAGAAACCAAGGCACACTAAAAATAATGTCGCTCCGACTATCAATAGTTCTGGTTGTTTTGTTTATCTCGGCGTCTGTTCAGGCACAGCCATCGCCTGACGCGAAAGTGATTTCAATAAAAGGCAACGCTTACGTGAGAGACAATGAGAAAGCGGAGCCAAAACCTCTTAAAGAAGGCCAGGAGCTGAATTCCCCGCAACAGGTCAAATGTGACAAGGGTTGCAAAGAGGTGATGATTTCTCGGTGCAATATCACGCGACCATTCCCCAAACAGGCGAAGTGGACCACGATTCTGTCCATAAGTTGCGACATCAGAAAGTTTCCGAGAGGCGGAACCATAAAGGGAGACGGCATAACAATCGTGTCACCCCGAGAAGCTGAAGTGGTCCGACCTGATACGTTCGCGATCAGGTGGCAACCAACCGAACCGTCAGGACAGGTAAACATTTCGCTGACAAATTTATTCGGAGATCAGATTTGGGGAACGAGAGTGTCGAGTAGTGTTGGTCTGCTAAAACCTGAAGAGTTACAGCGAAGATTAAAGGAAGCACAGAAAGCGAACGATTTGAATTTCCTTCTGATATTCGATCACGAGAGAGCTCGCGAACCGCAACAAGTCAGATTCAGTCTTATCGCTGCTGACGCAGAGCTCAAATTGACCCAACAGTTGTTGGCATTGGATGAAGAAGGAGACGAAGTGTTTCGGAGAGTTAGCCGGGGGTTGGTGCTTGGTAACTATGACCTCTATCAGGAAGCCGTTCCAGAATTCGAACAGGCCTTAACGCTTTTAGACAAGGAGCGAGAGTCTATAAAAACCGTCGACAGGGTGGTTCGGCTCCTGATAAGGACACACTATCTTGCCTATAACGACGAAGAAGTAAAGAAACGCTGCGCCCAACTGAGAGAATCTCCGCCGCCGGACTGCGCCGCAGTCAAGTAAACCGAAATGAAAACTATATACACGTCCAGGCTTTTTGCGGTGAGGGCTGTTCTACCCGGCTCAAGTCTCCTGACAAGATTATTCGCGCTCGGCCTCATTGTTTGTGCCTGTGGTTTAGCATCAATAATTCAAGCTGATAATCCACGAATGGTAGTCGATGCGGGAGGGCACATCTCGACAGTAACGGGCGTTGCCTTTACGCGCGACGGGAAGTATGTCGTCTCGGCAAGTCACGATAAATCAATCAGAATCTGGGATCTCGCCACTGGTCGTACGACACGAACAATTCGTGGCTGGAGAGGAGATTTCAACGACGGCCAAATCTATGCGATGGCCATATCTCCTGATAATCAATATTTGGCTGTGGGTGGCGTCATGGGACCGCCTACCGAGCACACCATCTACATTTCAGGCGGCAGGGGCGGCGGTAGCCACTACGGCGGAACGCGTTATACGTATGAACACGTCAATGCGATTCGGATTTTCCACTTTCAGACCGGTGAACTGCTTGAGACTCTTGAAGGAAGCGACGGAAGAGTCGTTAGCCTGACTTTTTCACCGACCACAAACCATCTGATCTCTGGTGATACGTCCGGGCATATAAGCGTCTGGGCTGTGAGTGCAGTACAGATGAAGCGTGTCCTTAAATTCAAGAAGCACAAGCTACAGATCAAGCAGATCGAGGCTGTGCCGGGAACAAACTTGATTGCATCGCTTGATAGCGACGTGTTGAACCTTTGGGATCAGGAAACCGGTGTTGTGATCAAAAGCTGGAGTCGCCGGAAGAGTCTGGCAGTGTCAGCTGACGGCAAACGTCTCGCCTCGACTACTGAAGACAATCGAATCCTTCTATGGAATTCGAAGGACGGAGAATTTGAACGAGAGCTGGCACACTTCGAATCTGTTCATTCTTTAGTATCTTTTGCCGCGAATGACACCAAACTCGTGATGACCAGTGGCAACGCGCGCAGAGTATTGTCGGTCAGTTCCGGGCAATTACTGGCGGAAGTCCAAGATACAAAGGGACTCACGTCGACCGCGGCGATGTCACCTGACAGACAGCTCGTGGCTTCGCCGCTTACTGACCACACGCTCTTGATTTGGAATTCCGATAACGCCGCCATAGTTGGGAAATTTGGTGAAACCGGCATGCCGTTTTACGCCGCGGGTTTTGCGAAAGATGGCCGCTCGATCGCATTCGGCAGGACAGCTGTTTGGAAAGACCTTAACGATCGTGGTCCACTGGAAGGAGCCTTCAGGTTTGCTCAAGGCGAATCTTATAAGGTGACCCTGGAAACCAAGATCACCAGCAGTGATTTTCTCAGAGCGACTGGCGAAACGAATGACCTAATAGTCAGACCAAAAGATTCCTCTCGAGGCAGTATCCTACAGATAATTAAGAGCGGAAAAATTGCCGGCGAGATCAAAACAGGCGGGAGTCCTAGTTGCTACACCGTCACTCGAAATGGCCATTACATAGTAGTTGGCACTTATTCCGGCAACATCGAGGTTTACTCGACCGAAACTCCAAAGCTCGCGTTTATCTTTGGCCGAAAGGCACGGGATCTCGTCGCCCACGAAGATACCGTGTGGTCCGTTGCCGCTTCCCCCGATGGTCGTACGATTGTGTCTGCTTCCGCTGACCACACTCTGCGAGCCTGGGACATCGAGTCAGGCAAAAACATTCTCACGATGTTTGTGGGATTAGATAATGAATGGGTCGCCTGGACGCCAGAAGGTTATTACACTTCAAGCTTGAACGGCGATAAGTATCTGGGTTGGCAGGCGAGTAATGATCGCGAAAAAGAGGCTGACTACTTTTCAGCCGCGCAGTTCTCGAAACAATATTATCGCCCCGGTCTAGTTGCTGAATACCTTAAGTCCCGCGACATGAAGCTGGCCCTTCAGCAAGAGACTGTGGCCACCAACATAAATCCTCAGCTCACGGAGCCGGACGTCGCGCCCGCTGGCCCTGTTGTTGATATAAACACTATCGTACCGCCAGTAATTTTCCTCGCCTCACCGGAAAACGACGACAGTATTGTAGATGACGAGGTTCTCACTATCAGGGCTGAAGCGAAGGCCGCGGATAATACCCTGCCTGTCTCGGAAGTAAAGGTTTTTCTCAATGGAACGGAGGTCATGGCGAGAAAATATTCCCAGACTGAAGTTAAATTCGAAGTGAAAGTTCAACTTCAATCTGGAGACAATTCGCTCTCAGTCATTGCGCAAAACGATAGGGCAACGTCCAGGCCAACAACAAGAAAGATCCATTACACCGGTAAGAGCCGGATTGATAAACTCCCAAACCTGCGCATCCTCGCCATCGGCATTTCGAAATACAAGGCGCCATCCCTCGCACTGAAGTTTGCTGACCGAGATGCCTTGGAATTTGAGTCCCTGCTGAAAGAGCAGGGAAAGCTTCAGCTTCTCTTCAACCGCGTTGACACTAAGATCATTTTGAATGAAGAGGCAACTCGTAAGACTATCATCGATGGTTTGGATTGGTTGAGTGATCGCTCTGAAGTCAAGCAGGGAGATTTTCTCTTGCTGTTTCTTTCGGGCCACGGAGGAGTTAGTAAAGACAATTACTATTTCTACACACACGATCATGACCCTGATGCTAATCCTGAAAAGGACGATGTCCGGTGGAGCATTCTGCTGGACGGTCTGACACAGGTACCCGGAACAAAACCGATTCTATTTGTCGACACGTGCCGGGCCGGAGCCGCTACAGGTATCAGGATCAAAGGAGATGAAGGGCTGGTTCAGGCCTTGAAGGATCTCAAGCACAATTACAAGGGTGTGGTTTTCTTCGCCGCTTCCTCGCGTGACGAGAAGTCGGTGGAGGTGGACTCGCTGCAACACGGGGCCTTCACATATGTCCTGCTCGAGGGGTTAAGGGGAAAAGCCGATGTGCTTACCGCGGACAGAATTATTTACGTTAACGAATTGGGGAATTGGACCAGGCAGCGAGTCAGGATTGTGACAAACGATTCTCAGAATGCGATTTACGACGAACCAGACGATTTTATGCCATTCCCGTTAATCGCTTTACCACGGCCATCGTCAGGACCCACGGCTAAAAAACCGGGTAGCGCCCCTTAATATTGCACGCAAACAGCACGTCCCCAATCGGATTTTAAGAACGAAACGAAAAATGCGCTCAGGTCATACATTATGAGCTCCCCATTTCGATAGCCGTGGGTTAATCTAACGTGGCCGCTTGAACTACAACCTCATGCCGCAACTTTGGTCATGGAAGTTTTGAACTACCAGAACTTCGATATCTGGATCGAGAAAAAGACTGACGGCCGCTATCCCGTCGTCGTGGCGCCTCCGTCCCTCGACGACGACGAATACCTCCGTGACGACATCCTGTCGCCGGAATTTTCCAGCCTCATGGAGTCGTTCGACAAAAACAAGAGCAGCCGTGAGGAATTGGAAAGAGTCGGCAAACACCTCTTCGAATGCCTGTTTCGCGGGCGCGTCCTTACCAGATTCCACAACGTATTAGGAAAGGTCCTGGAAGACGACGAAACCGGTGTGCGCATCAGGCTGTTTATAAAAGCACCTGAAATCGCCGTTCTGCCGTGGGAACTGCTGTACGATCAGCGGCGTTTCCTGGCCACCTGGATCAAGACCCCCGTTGTTCGCTATCTGCGAATCTCGGAAGGCAATCGCAAACTCACGATAAAGCCACCGATCAAGATATTGGTCGCCATCCCCAGCTTTTCCGGCCTGAAGACGTTGGACGAAGAGCGGATCGTAAAGTCAGCGTTTGCCGATTTGGAAAGAAAGAATCTGGTGAAGCTCGTCTTCATGACGGACCGAGTAAGCCACGAAACTATAAAAAACAAACTACGTGACGAGGGACCTTTTCACGTCTTCCACTTTATCGGGCATGGCTGCTTCAAGAAGGACGAAGACGACGGATATTTGCTCGTCAACCGCGATCCGACAGGGCCGGACGACGTTGAATTCCTCGTCGACGTCGAGAAACTGGAACAACTAAGCGCGGAAGAATTCGCCGACCTCTTTCAGAATCACCTCACGATGAAATTGATCGTTCTCAACTCTTGTCTCGGAGCGAAACTGTCCAGCGTTAGACCGCTTTCCGGAGTCGTGCCCAGATTGTTTGGTCGCGAAATACCGGCCGTCGTCGCAATGCAGTATCCAGTATTGGACGCTGCCGCAGCGCGCTTTGCGGCTGAGTTCTACGGCTCGTTGTGCAAGGGTTACCAGCGAGGGTTGGTCGATGTGGCGGTGACGAATGCGCGAAATAATATGCGTTCGGGGAAACTGCGACACGATCTGAGTTTCGCGGCTTCCGTCCTCTTCATGCGTTCCGATTCAGGAGTCATTTTCCACCTGCCTCTGGACGAGCCGGTCAACAACAGTGTCAGGTCTGTTGAAACGGCAGACGAAAGGCCGGCGCCTGGTGGAGCGGGATCTCTTCGCACGGCATTTCAAGCAGCAGCCTCACAGATTCAGCTCGTCAGCGACGCGCCACGGCTCACAGCAGTTAAAGAAGCGCAGGGAAAGAATATCGAGGTAGTAGAAAAACTGAAGTCGCAGGCGACGACGATTGACGAGCACAAGGCGCTCGACGAAGAACTTCAGGCAGAAAAGAGCGAGTTTGAGAAGCTGGAGCGACAGTTAAGCGGTGTATTCAAGGCGACCGCGCGGATCAGTCGCGCGGCGCTCGTGCTGGGCGCGTTCATTTTCTTCGCCTCGACTTTTGGTCTCTTCAATGTCGTTGGCATCGACGACACTTTCCAACGCGTCTCCTCCAACTATCTCCGAGGCGAGTTACTCGGAGGCCGGTCGTTTGCAGACGATCACATTCGCGTGATCGTGCTTGACGAGAATACGCCGCCGGTGAACGGCGTCCCGAGCAAAAACCGAATCGACGATCGCAGATTTCACGCAGAAATGATTGATGCGTTGGCCCAGGCTGGAGCGAGCGTAGTCGCGATCGATATTTACCCAAACGCCGAATCGAAAGATTGGGATGCAGGTCTCGCAGATGCTATTAAGCGCGCGGAAGACCTCGGCACTCACGTCATAATCGGAACAAAGGGCGTCACGCCGTCAGGTCAACCGATGTCCAATATTCCGCCCGTTTTGAGGGAAGCGTTGGGCGATAAGATCGGCAACGTCGAGGCAGGGCGGATATTTGCCGGTTTTGTTCCGGCCATGAAGGCCGTTGCGTTGGGCACTGAGATAACTGAAGGACCGCGCGCACAGATGTCCGACCGTAACGCGGCGGTCGCTCCGTCGTTTGTGCTCCAGGTGATTCGCTATTTCCGCCTGCCGAAGGACGCTCGCGCCGCCGATATTTCGTTCGATCGTGAAGCACGCAGAGTCAACCTGATTGGTCACAACAACGACATCGGCTCGATCCCTGTTAATGACGACGCTATGCTTTATTACTTTAGTCCGGCTAACGAGGACATCCTTGCGGGCGTGCGTCGGCCATACCAGCAGGTTTACGCCGATTTAAAAAAACCGGGTGCTCTCGACGAGTTTCGGAACAGGATAGTAATGATTGGTTATCGATCTGATCAGGACGTGCACTATGTGAACGGTGTCAGACAAATGCCGGGCGTCGAGATCCAGGCGTGCGTCGCGTCCAACATTTTCCAGCGAATTAGCCTGCGAAGACTTTCCGCGGTACAGAACGCTCTGATAATCGTGTTGATGATGGGAATCGGACTCCTCTTGCAAACGAAACCGATGCACCGTTTCTCGATTAAACTTCGCCGTTTCGAATCTCCAGTGCTTAGACGACTGATCACGATCCCAGTGCCGCTATTGGTCGTCGTGGCTCTCTACCTGACGGCGATCTATTTCATTTACAGCCGGACCAACTGGGAAATTGACATGACCTATCACATCGCTGCGCTGTTTGCTGCGTACTGGTTTGGGAACTTTCTTCGCGAGAAACGTTACCTGGCTGCGAAGGTCCAGCCGAAGCCAGAGAAGCCGCAGACGCCGCAGTTACTTCCACATGAGGAGGTCGCCGCCGGTGCTTGAACATCCTTATAACTTACTTACGAGCGTTCTGTTAGCGATTCTCTTATTTGGATCCGTGATAGTTACGAACGGCATCGAGGTTGGTTTACCGGCGCACGCTCATCCTTCGCCGAGTCCGTCAGACATTCCATCGCCGAGTCCGTCGCCTTCTCCGAGTCCGTCAGACAGTCCATTGCCGAGTCCGTCGCCTTCTCCGAGTCCGTCAGACATTCCATCGCCGAGTCCGTCGCCTACTCCGAGTCCGTCGTCAAGTGCTTCACCCAGTCCGTCGCCTGCAAGCGGCGTTATCGCCATCATCGACCGCATCGTTGTGAACGGCGTGAAGTCAACTTCTGCGTCTCCTTTGGATATCGAGCTTGTGCGGGCGGGTTCTTCGGCACCTCAAAATACGGTGGGCATTGGTAACGAACTACGAACGGGTGACACGATTGCCACCAAAGACAACGATCAGGTAGTTCTGCGCGTTCCGAATTCCGCGAGCGGCAGCGATGATCTGGTCTTCCTCGATCCGGACAGCAAAGTTGCTATCGAGTCAGTCTGCGCGGTCGCGGGACGAATCTTTGCGTGGGCAGGAGTCCGGTTTCGGCTCTGCACCGCGTGGGGAACACTAGGCGTCGAAGGCACTCAATTCGAAGTGAACATTACGCCTGCCGGTGAGATGACCGTCAGCGTCGACGAAGGTCTAGTGAAACTAACTGACGTGCCGTTGGATCAACCCAAGTCCGACTCGGGAAGCAAAGCGGTATCCGCGTCTCGGCTTCGAGCAACACTTATTCGTCCCGACAGTCAATTGAAGATCAAACCGGATGGAACAACGGAAGACATCGAGGCCACGGCCGAAGGCAAGGTTAAAAGAATTGACTACTGGAGTGACCAGATCATTAAAGCAAGTAAGCCGGCGACCGCTGTTACGAAAGACTTCGTTAATTATACGACCGACACCAGAGCCGAGGAGTTCAAGCAGGCTCGACGGGCAGCTTTGACCGCCGCCTCTGGCACGGCCTCCGACACGGCCTATCTTCAGATGGCCAAAGTAATGAATGACTGGAATGAAGGAACCGCGGCGGAGAAGTCTCTCGCGAAGGTCAAGAGCATCACTTTGCGCTCGTCAGCGGAATACATGGTGAACCTTGCGGAGGCCGAACGTCTGCAAGGTAATCTAGTACTCGCGCGCGCTCAGCTCGAGGCAACCGTGGCGACGCACCAGGACTACGCTCCTGCCTACTTACTGAAAGCCAAGGTCCTGGAACAGAGCGGCATCGTCGATCCCGAGCACATGAGGTTTGATGAAATCAGGACGAATTTAACGGCGGCCCTGGTTTATGACAACGGACGAGGTCACATAAATACGACCGCGGTTGAAAATGACCTCGATATGAGTCTCAAGGCAGTCGGCTCTAAAGCAGTACGGAGAGACACGTGGCTGTCAGGCGGATCCAACTGGCTCGACCCAACCCCTGAAGTTGTGGGTGTACAGTTCGCTGGAAACGCATCCGTTAACCTGCGTAATGGCAGGCGCGCTAAAGGGCCCGCCGTACTCGCAATCAGCGGTGATCAGTTCAAACTAAAAGTCGGTGAAGAGCTCTTTACGGGACGCATCGTTGGCAGCACATATGCCCGCGGTGCGTCTTTCGCGATGCAGTTCGACGATGTCGGACGAGTCGACAAGGCCGCAGGAACTACAGTGTTCTCGGTAACCGGTAGTAAAACGGGGAACAGTTTAACGTTAACGGCCGCAGCGCAAAGCGCCGGTTCGTTTTCGTTTACGACAACACGCTTACAAGCGTCACCATTCTGACCAACATTCTGATCTGGCCACTCACGTTGTCGTGGCGAATTGCACACACCAGGGACCTCGCACTCCCTGAATTAAGAAAGGACCAACTCATGAAAGTCATGGCCCTCGGCCTCAACTACTCAACCAGGAAATTGCTAGTCGACCCGGTGGACGGCGACAAGTTTGCGCAAACACTACTTCAGTCGCTCGGTAAGAATGTAGACGAGGTTCGCAGCCTCTCGAGAAGCACTACGCGAGGCACAACCTTCCGCGGCAGCCAGGAGGTGGAACGAAAGGTAGTCGATTTAGGTAATCCGCTATCGGTTGGTTGGACCTTCCTCGTGAGTGACAAAGATCCGCGAAAGGACGAAATCATCCGCGCCATGCGTCCATTGGCGGAAAGACGTGGGATGAAGGACCCGGAGAAGCCACTGGTCCTCAACGTAACTGATGTCGACGACTGGCTCGACTGGTTGCAGGACAACTACTTTTCACCCGATGTAGAACAACAGCCACATTACGTTCTCATCGTCGGCGACCCACAGCACGTCCCCTTCCGTTTCCAATCAATTCTGGCGACGGCGGGTGCGGTGGGACGCCTGGACTTCGATTCCATCACAGATATAGAGGCATACGTTGCGAAAGTTATTCGCCTGGAAACTGCGAAGAAAACCGTTGTCAAAAACGAAGCGCTTTTCTTCGCGACTGATGACGGAGTACAGGATCCGACTTACTTTAGCCGGCGTTTCATGGCGGAACCACTGGCGAAGGCACGCCAAAATCAGAAACTCAACACCACCACGCTTTTCGGCGACGATGCCACCAAGTCGCAGTTGCTCGAGGCATTGTCAAAAACAAAGCCGGCGTTGGTGTATACCGCGAGTCACGGTCTCGGTGCTCCTGACCAGCCATTTGAAACGCAAAAGAAAATCAATGGCGCGATTTGCTGTCGACAAACTGACGACGATTACCTGTTGACCGCGGCTGACATTCCGACTGACCAACCATTTCTTGAAGGCGCGGTTGTGTTTCAGTTTGCCTGCTACAGCTACGGCACACCGGCCGAAAGCGACTACGAACATTGGCTGGGACAGCCGGAGTTAAATACCACCAGCGACTTCGTGGCGGCTTTGCCGAAAACTTTGTTGGCCCACTCGCAGGGACCGATAGCGTTCGTCGGACACGTGGACGTTGCATGGCTGCATATTTATGAAGATCCTGAGTTTACCGGCATGTACGACGTGTGGAATCCGAGAATCGAACCGTTTAAGAAGGCAGTTGAAGCGCTGCTCGGAGTGCAGCCTCCGGGCCAGGCTATGGCGCCGATGTCCACTCGTTACGATCTTTACAATGCTTTTCTCACGAACGCTTACGATCGTATGCAGCGCGGCAAACCGATGCCTGAAGATTTTCCCAAGAGGCTTGTTAACCAATTCATCACCCGCAGCGATGCTCAGAACTACATGGTTTTGGGTGACCCGGCGGCTTGCTTGAGGATTCCCAAGAAATGACTACCGAGACTTAGGAGTTGGTTGCACAGGCGGATCTAGAGCTCGCAGCAGGCAACGCAGACCGGCCCTCGTTCTAAAGGATTTGTCGCCTTCGGTTTCACTTCGAGTTCTGTCGTCTGTTTTATAGTGTTGCCCGCGATCGCTCTTTCACAGCTCGCCTTATCAGGTAGACGCGAACGTCTCTCACGATCCACAAACACGCGTCCTATGCTTGTTGGCCTCGACTACAAGACAGTGAGTGGTTCACGCTGCCGCAACCGTGGCGTGACGTCGTGTGGCAGCGCTTTCCATGCTTCGTCACTGCCAGCAATGAACATGAGCACGTTGTGAGCCTTTAGCTGTTCGATCCGTTTCTTAATTACTGAGAAGAGTGTTTCTCTTCGACCCTTGTCTTCGACTCGAAACAGAACTTCACCTGATCTATGAAGATGATTAGTGGGCGCTGTGCGGTGTTTTTTGATAACCTAAACGTTCGCATCGTATAAAAGCATCTAATTGACGACCCCAGCTCATATTCTTTGAGCTTGGCTTGACCTCGCTGCTCTTTTCCCAGAACAGTCTTCTCAAAGTGTCGTAAAGACGATGTTTTGACACTTCGAAACTGTATGAATGAATTCTTCAAATGGCCGCCCGGACCCGACCCGTCGTTCGATCGAAGACTGCTTGCAGTTGGACTGCTGCCACCGAGCCTGGCCAGGCGGCAAACACTGCCTGAAGCAGCCGAGTTGAGATCCCTGTTCGTGCAATACTGGCGAAAGCTGGAAGGGCGCGCCTGGGCCTGGCGGCTGCGCGAAAGCTCCACTCGTTTGATCCGCTCACAAAACGAGGCGGATAGTCTGGCCCAAACTATCGACGAACTGCTCGTCCAGGCTGGTGACGATTGGCGCGAACTCGGTCGAGGCTTGCGGCTCGAGCTGAACCTTCCCAATCAATTCGATCCGTTCGAGCTTTACAACGCACTCTTGCGAGCAGGAGCTCACTCCGTTTTTCTGCGTCGCAAAGATGAAGGAGAGATGGCCTGGTCCTGGCCCATGCGGATCGGTGTAGCAACCAACAGCCAACTATTGGCCGGTGTGTCGCCCCAAAGTTCGTTATACCCATTGTTTGAGACGTTCGACTACGAGCGCGCTCCCATGCGGGCCAACCTGCTACTCTGTGAGGCTTCACTGTCGGAAGTCACGGACACCATCAAACGCATCCGCCATCGTCCCCAACCCGATGGCCTAATTGTCTTTGGAGGAGTTGGCGATACGAAGGTTTCTACGTGGCAGCTGCTGGCCCAAGTCTCCGCAGCAACCGGTGCGCAGGGCGTGTTCGTCTTCAACCCATCTGATAAAACAGGAACTCTTGCCGAGGTGCTGATTGCAAACCTCAGTCATGATCAAACTTTGGATGCCGCGGTCGGGCGCCTGGCCATCGAATTCGGCGTCCCCGTCCTCAGTTGGGCCACGCGCAGTTTCGTGGAGGCAACCTCGATTCGGGAACAGGGCCGAATGATGGCTCGGCGATTTAAGAAAATGGGTAATACCAGTTTCGGCCTACCCAGTGATGCTTTTCTTCCTGCGTCGAAACCAGCTCTTCCCACGCCTGCTCCTGATGATGGGCCACGACGGAGGGCGACTGAACAATTGAAACTCGATCGGCTTGTCTTCGGCGCCAGGGAATCTCCGACGGTGAGACGGGTCAATGCGAAAGACCTCGGGGCCACCATTGAGAAGCGCCTGGAAAGAGCACCTGTTTCCACTCCGGGAGGTGGCCCAACGCCGTTAACCTTCGATCATGAATCGGCCGGAGCACAGAAGCTGGCCGCTCTGGCAAGCGTAACCGCCAAGGAGAACGATCAGCATGCCGCTCGCCAGGAAGATCGGCACTTGCAAGTTCGCGTGGAGACACCGGCTGGCCGTGCAATCAGAGAAACAGGTCGCATGCTTCCATCGCGAGACTACGTAGCCTGCGTTTTCATTGGTGAGATCGATCCGACGTACCTGAAGGTGGATCAACCCTTGGTGGCGCCGCAACCGCCCGACGGCAGTTCTCTTATTCTCGATGTGCTCTTTTGGGAACCGCAAGCGAGTCCCAAACCGCAGCTCGCGCAACTCTCACTTCCCGCTTACGGTAACACCGGAGTTGCAGAATTCCCGTTCCGAACTGCCGAAAACCAAACCATCTTCTCGGCACGGATCGCTGTCTATCATCACAATCGCAACCTCCAGACGGGATTGCTCAAGGGGCGTGTCGGAGATGGACCGGCAGAACTTCGCTTTACGCTTGATGCAACACCACTGACCAAGTTCGTGGGGCTCAGGGATCGAGCCGGCATTGATGCGTCGATTATCGTCAATGACGATCCAGTCGGTAACATGCAGGCGTTTGTCTACAGCGATGGTAAAGCGTCCGTGGCTCCTGTCGCAGAGCAAACACCACTTGCCGCCACAGTTGACCCGGCTAAGTATGAGAGTCTCGCCGGCATAACAGAGACTTTGGGACGCGCCATCACTCGCATCACTACAAACCCGGAGGACTACAGCGATCTCGCGAAAGAGGGTAGTCGTAAGCTGTTGCTGGAACTCGCGCAGCACGGCAGTGCGCTCCTCACGAGACTTCGCAAACATAGTCAGATGGGGGACCTGTTTGACAACGTGGACTACATCCAGATTGTGACCGCGCACGTCGATGCTTTTTTTCCCGTCGAATATTTCTATGACGGTGAAGCCCCCGAAGATCAGGCGATCGTTTGTGATGGTCCAACTGCCGCCAGCAACGCGCTGGCATTTAGTAAATGCTGCGGCGCTTACGACAAGGATCCAGCGCTCACTATCTGCCCGCTTCGTTTCTGGAGTCTGACCAAAGTTATCGAGCGTCACGCTCATCTTCCGGAGCACTCCAGTCTTGATGGCAAATTTCAATTGCGCAGTTATCCGGTGAGCGCGCGGAACCGATTGCTTGATCCTTTAGGCTGCGCCGTAATGGGAGCGAGCCAAAACGCTGATGCTGCGGCTAAAGACACCGTGAAAAACCTCTGCGCCCATCTCGATGCTGTGCTTCGGAAGAAGACCATACCAGTCACTGACTGGAAGTCCTGGACCAACGAGATCGCAAAAGAGCACCCCACTCTGCTCGTCCTGCTGCCTCACCACGAACAAGCAGGTGGATTTGATCTGCTGGAGATCGGCGGCGAGAAACTTAAGTCCGTTTTGATCAAGAAGAAACACGTCCGGGCGCCAAACGATGCTATTACTCGTCCTGTCGTGTTGCTGATTGGCTGTCAAACCAACGCTGCCAAGCTCGACCTGGAAGGCTTTGTGCCGGCGTTTCAGGACGCAGGCGCAGTCATCATCGTCAGCACAATTGCCACCATTCTTGGCCGTCACGCGGGCCCGGCGGCCGCGGCCATTGTTCAGGAACTAAAGAACCAGGAAGGAAACGGAAACGCCACGTTCGGAGATGTAATGTTGGCCGTGAGACGACGACTACTTGCAGCCGGTATACCCATGGTCCTCGGTCTCACCAGCTACGGCGATGCCGATTGGCGAATTGGAGTAGCCTGAAAGGAAATCAGGATATGTTCACGATCGAAATGCTGCCGGCCAATGAAGGAGATTGCCTTTGGATCGAGTACGGCGATGCTGCCAATCCGCGTCGCATCATTATCGATGCGGGACGTAAGGAAGGCTACCGGACGCTGGCGAATCGCCTGGCAAAGATTACGGAGCCGGCAGAGCTGTTTGTGATGACTCACATCGATGACGATCACATTTTCGGAGCGGCGCCGCTCTTCGCAGACGAACGCTTTAAAACTCCATTCTGCAAAGACACCTGGTACAACTGCTACACGCATTTGGATTCGGCCATCGCTCGCCGGCCTGCATCAGACACACTCGGCCCCTTGAACGGTGAGATATTCGCGGGGCTGCTGCTACAGGATCACTATCCATGGAACGAAGCATTTGATCAGGGGGCTACGATCGTCGTACCTGAAAAGGGAAAGCTACCCTCCAAAAAGCTGGCGGACGGTATGAGCCTCACCCTTCTTTCACCCACCTGGGATTCACTAACAGTGCTCAAACGTTTTTGGGAACGAGAGCTTGAAGATCTGGATCCTGGTGATGCCGAAGGAGCGCTCGAGATTTTTGCAAACCGTCCAGCGCTGCAACCCGATGTTCTCGGAGGCCTCATCGACATCGAAGATCTGGTTGAGCGTCCCTACAAGAGTGACACCACAGAACCAAACGGGAGCAGCATCGCATTTCTGGCTGAGCACGATGGACACGCGGTGTTGTTTACCGGCGATGCTCATCCGCCGGTGCTCGAGAAGTCGATTGCAAGATTGCTGCAAGAACGCGGACAAATGGTTCTCCCGCTTGATGCGTTCAAGGTTTCGCATCATGGCAGCAAGAACAACACAAGCACAAAGTTACTCGATCTGGTCGACTGCCGGCGTTACTTGATTTCTACAAATGGCTCGCGTCATGGCCACCCGGATCAAGAAGCAATTGCGCGCATCCTGGAGCGCAATTACCAGAACAGCGAACCCACCCAACTGTATTTCAACTATCAGACCAACCAGAACTCAGTCTGGGATGATGAGGATTTGAGGCGGGAATGGAATTATCAAACTCACTACCCACCGGAAGGAAGGCTGCTCACTCTGTAACCGCGCAACTGCATCTCGCCATCGATGGTGAGACCATGAGCCTGTCGTTGCAAGCAGACAAAGCTGAAAACCACGAAGCCGCTTTCACCTTCCAATCGCCAGTGGCAAACAGCGATGCTGGTGAGACCAGATGGCTGCTTGAAGATCATCCACGATTGCAGGGACGATCGGCTGATCCTATCGCCGCGCGCATCGAAAAGCGGCTCCACGCGCTGGCCGCCGAACTGCGACGGGCAGTATTCGAATCGGCTAAAGAGGCGCAACCTATTCGCGATACGCTGGCAAACCCCGAATTACTAGCCCAACTACACGTCTCGATCCATGAGCCGCAATCGGCGCCCTGGATTCCCTGGGAATTAATGTTGGCGCCTGAAAGCACTGAACCTCTGTCAGTAGTTGCTGCTTCGTTTACGAGAGTTTCGCATTCGGCTCCGGCGATAAAATTCCCGCACAAGTCTGACAAGTTGCACGTGTTGCTTGTCACCTCCCGGCCAAGCGGAAAAGATGATGTGCCATTTCGCTCGGTAGCGAGTCGCATTGTTCAGGCTGTGGCCGCCTCAGCTGAGACAGCCATAGTGGTCGACTTGCTGCGCCCCCCGACTTATCAGGCTTTAGTGGATACTTTGGCTGCTGCAAGTGAAACAGATGCTCCATACAACATGGTCCATTTTGATGGACATGGATCGTATGAAACCGATGTGTTCGATGAAAGCAACAAGCGAGGATATCTCCATTTTGAAGGACCGGACGGCTCGATTGAGGCGGTATCCGGTGCGGTTCTCGGAGCGGATTTGGTCCAGCACAACGTCAGTTATCTGCTGCTGAATGCCTGTCGTTCCGCTTACGTCGAATCGAGTTCCGCACCCGCTGATGCGATCGCCGAAACAACTGAGCGCGCCTTTGGAACACTTGCAGCAGAAGTACGAGCAGAAGGTGTAGCCGGCGTTCTCGGAATGGGCTTCAATCTGTACGTTGTCACTGCTGCCAGGCTGGTCGCCAACACATACGCGGCGCTCGCCTCGGGCTATAACCTGAGCGAGGCCGTCGGCCACGCCCGCCGCGATTTGTATCGCGCTAATGACTCTGAGGTTGCCGGTGCTTTCGATTGGCTTGTCCCGATCGCATTTTCTGGTGAGGTGATCGCTGAACGCGAGCGCCCTGACGCTATCTCCAACTTGACAGTCCAGGCCAGCACGACCACACCCACGTCCGCAGCGGTCATCGATCCGGGCGCGAATCACGGTCCACGCTCCGATGAGCGTCCGTTCTTCGGCTACGACGACGTGCTGCTGAGACTCGATCGTGCGTGTGGAGCATCTCGAGCCGTCGAGATCGTGGGTATTGCCGGGTCTGGAAAGAGCGCGGTGGCGGGTGAGTTCGCGCGTTGGTGGGCCGCTACAACGCCTGATGCGGCCATTGTTTTGGACGTCGATTCCTTTGGAACTTTTAACGAGTTTAACGAACAATTTAAGACACACTCGGCGGAAGCGCGGGACCAAACAACGGAAGGCGGATGTCTCATTGTGCTGGAGGGAGCCAACAAAATCCTCGATGGCGAAAGTGAGATTTGGAATGCTAACGATCGCGCGGCGCTTCAACAGTGGATTGAGCAACAGATGGATTCTGACGTGTCGTTGCTGATGACCGGTCGTGCGCCTGGTGGTCTGGCTGATGAGACGATAGTGCTCGAAGGATTGGACCAGGAGAGTCGAGCCGAACTCGCCAGACATGCAGGTTTCGACGCGGAACGCGCCCATTCGCTGCCCGGTATGCTGCCCTGGACTCAAGGCATCCCGGCTGTCGTGCTCCAGATACCCTCGATCATTGAGACCTTGCCTTCGATTGACGCCGTTACAGTTCGGAACGTTCTTTCAGATCTGAGATCAGGAAAGACGCTGTTCTCCGGGCCGCAGTTGGGGATGTCGTTAATTCAACGCGCAGGCCTCGAGTTTTTCAATGTCAGCCGTCTGCGCCGGGCCGCTCTTCCCTTCGTCCTGCACCTGTTTCAGTTTTATCTTGCAGATGTACAGTGGAAGTTCTTTTGTGAATTGACGGTCTTGAATGGATTGAACCTTGCCGGAAATGGCGACACACGCGCAATCCTTGAGGAGGAACTGCGCCCGGCGGTGCGTGCCGGTCTCGTCAGTCGCATGTCGCATGGATATCTGCTGCATCCGTTTGCACCGATTGCGATCGAACCTGGACTCGCCGCCACGGTACAGGCTCTTACCGACGGAAGCCCCGATCTGATGAGGCAGGTAATGGGCATCGCCTGGGTTTCTTACATACAGTCAGTCTCAGCCACCATAACAATGGCGGGAAAACTACCAAACACGGGCGATTTTGGTCCTTTCCGCTTGCAAAGAGAAAACCTGACGAATGCCTTCGAGATATCTGTTCTTGGCGCCTGGTGGGGTCTGGCGTTGCCACTGGTGCACAAACTCCGTGATGTCTTGCTGGCCGAAGCTCGCAACGAGGAGTGGCGGGAAATCCTCAACGAGATCCTCGTTGGTCTCCAGAAGTTTCCGCCTGAGGAAAAAGACATGGGTCCGGAAAACGCCACGCTTCACATTCTCCGACTCCTTGCTGAAGAGGCTGAACGTGAGGGCAATGAGGAACAGGCACAGGCCTTACGTGACTTGCAGTTGCAGGTCGCCTACTCCGAAGACACGACCATACAAGCGCTGGATCCGGGTAAAGAAAAGGACGTAGACATCAGTCGTATACGCAGAATCAGTAGTCTTCTCAAGCGTGGGGACGTCGCGGCTCGCGAAAACTCACCAGAGTCGCTTGTCTTCTATAACGAAGCCTTGCGCCTGGCCGAGGAAGCCAACGATCCCGAACGCATGGGTGAGGTCCACTTAGCGATTGCCAGGACACATCTCAAGGTACGAGCTCTCCGCGATCCGATGAAATACGAATTCCACGCGCGCAAGGCCATCAAAATAGCGCGTGATCTGGGAGCATTGGGGTTGAATCTGTATGTACGCGCCTCAGTTAGCCTGGGCAATGCCATTGTCGAAGGACAACATCAACTTGAGCAGCCGGATCCGAAACGACTGAATGAGGCGCGCGAGGCGCTTCGGCTTGGAGTAACAGCGGAGAATGTTGAAGAAATAACGAGAGGCACAGCTCACAACGGTCTGGGAAACGTGTACCGGATCGAGAACGATTTTGAAGCGGCCGCCGCGGAATATCTCGCTGCCTGCAAAGCATTCGAGGCGGCCGGTGACACACGCAGCCTGCGCGTGGCACAAAGAAATGCCGCCTCAGCACTGGCAACGCTGGGGAAAAAAGAAGACGCGCTCAAACTGGCTCAGGAGGCGGATCTGACAGACGGCTCGTAAGCAAACTCACTAATAGGCCGATTTCACTTAATGAAATTTGTCCGGTCATAAAATGAAATTCCTGTCGGTCATAAAATGAAATGGTTATTGGTTAAGGCGTGCTGCGCCCCACAGCTCAAGTGTTGTTATTCAAGGAGCACCACGACCCGCTAGTTTGGTCAGCGCACACGTTCACCTGTTTGGCAGGTACTTTTTTAAGGGGTGGGACTTTGAGAAGTGCTTTTTATTTTTGATACTGAATTGCTTCCACCGTTAGCGACCCAGATGTTAGTACCATCAAAGGCAAGATCCAGAGGACCTCTGCCTACTGCAAAGGTCCTAACAACTCTGCCGCTCTCTGGTTCTATCTGTGACACGGATCGGCCGCCATAGTTCACTACCAGAATGAAACCGCCGACAAAGGATATGGCTGCTGGCCCATCTTCCACAGCGATTCTGTCTTTCAACGAGCCATCGGTATTCAATCGTGTCACGTTCTTGCTGTAGAAATTCGTCACCCACACGTTGATGCCATCGAACGCAACTCCCATTGGTCCTTTTCCTGCACTAAATGTTCCCAGATTCGTTCCGTCGTCGGCGCGCAGTTTGGTGACGCTGCTACTATCGTTGTTGGCCACCCATACGTTTTTGCCATCAGAAGCGAGCGCGACTGGCCGCGTGCCCACGATAAAGGTGCATGTCGCTCCGTCGCTCTGACGCAATTTCGTCACCGAGTTGTCGCCACCATTTGCTACCCAGATGCTACTGCCGTCAAACAGCAATGCCTCTGGGCCACGCCCAACTTTGATGGTGTCTACGAGAATTCCGTCGCTCGCGCGCAGCTTCATTACGTTGTTACTGAATTTGTTGGCGACCCAGATGTTCTCTCCATCATAAGCGAGAGCGACGGGTCTGGTTCCTGTCGGGAAGGTACCCAGGTTTGAACCGTCGCTCGCGTTAAGTTTCATCAAGTTATCGCCAAGTTGATTTGCAACCCAAATATTCGTTCCGTCAAAGAGGATCGCATCGGGGCTTCTGCCAACCGCGAAGTCGATTGTTTGATTCGCTTCGACTGGCGAATTCTTGGTAAGGCTTGACTGTGTCTGCGTTAGACCGAGGCTCCAGATGAGTATCGCAAACACCAAAGGGGACAGAATCTCGAACAATCGACAACCTGCACGATGTTTCGCATTCATTTCTGTACCCCCCTTCGAGTTTCAGCCTTTTACCTTTTGTTACGTACCTTCGAATGATTGTGTCCCGAGTCATTCCCCTTGGGTTTGCTTTGACCTGCTTCAGGAATTGTTTCCGCATTAGGACCTTCCATCCATAGAATGCACTCGACAATCCAAGGAGCATTCGCCTCCCCAGGAAACATCGCCCACCACTCTCGGGCTTCATTGCCGTACTTAACCATTCCTGTGTGGTTGGTCAAGTCTTTGTCAAGCTTGGCTTTTGCATCCTTGAAGCCAAGGCTCCGCCGAAGGGTGTTGATCTCCTCAGGCTTGCCCGTCAGAAATGTCCAACCCGGCTGGATTTTGTGCGCATGCACATAACGTTTTAATGCGGTGGGCGTGTCCTCCTCAGGTTTTAGCGTAATCGAATACATGAAGATATCACGTCCGATTCGGCGCCCCAGCAGGTTTTGAACCCTCTTTAAATTCATAGTCACGGGCATGCAGACCCCTTCACACTTCACGTACATGAAGTTGATCACGACGATCTTGTCTTTGATCAGATCTTCATAAAAGCGGACCTTCTTGCCTTCGTGTGTCGTCAGCTCGAAGTTCGGGAAATAACGCTTCTGGAGTTTAGCGCGTGAAGATTCTGCGACCTTGAACTTATCATCCGAACTGGCTGCTCGCCCCACCACCCCAGCGGCGAGAGGCGCTACCGCCAACGTAGCCAGCAGCTTTCTTCTGTTGACGTCTGGCATTGTCTTTCTCTCCTTTCAATTCTTAGCGGCGGAAGCCACAGTCGTTTTCGTTGTTGTTGCCCACGTCGTCGATATCAAACCTGAGCATCATCGCGTGGTCCTCGTGAATCGTGTTGTGGCAATGCATCGGGTAGCGCCCCACAAAGTCGCGGAAGCGGAAATAGATCTCCACGTCGTCGTTTTCACCAAGTCGTATGACGTCTTTGCGGCCTCTTTCGATCAAAGTCGGTGTTTGGCCATTGCGTTTTAGAACCTGGTGTTCCTCGAAGTGAACGTGGATCGGATGCGACCAATCGAATCCACCGTCAAGTTCCCAGATCTCCGCAGTATTACGTTTGACCCTGAAGCGAACATCGTTACAGTCAAAGAGTTTGTCATTGATCACCCATTGACCATTCCGACGATCGAACTTGAAGCAGCGCCTGATCCGTTCTGTAACCCTCGTTGGCACCTGGTAGAAGGTGGGGTTCGTAGCAGGATCGACGCTGTTGTCTGTCACGGGATCCGAAACCACGCGGAACTGGAGCATCTTGTTGCCCTGACCTGCAGCCAGAATATTGTTGGTTGGTCCTGCTCCATCGCATTGTTCGAGACGGTTTTCGATGTGAATAATGCTTCCCGCAGCGAATGACGAGAAGTCCACGATCACATCCATGCGCTCGGCAACTCCCATCATGAGGCCGGTGGTTGTTTGCACCGGGTGGAGCAACAGATTGCCGTCGTTCGAAATCACCCAAAACGGATGGTTCGTTAGATTCGACTTCGTAAGATACATCCGGTAGAAGCGGGACGGTCCGGCGTTAAGCCAACGGAAACGATAGCGTCGCCGCTTGACCTCAAAGAAAGGTTGTATCTTTCCGTTAACAAGAAACTTGTCTCCCAGAATGCCGTCACGGTTGGCCAGGTCGAAGGCTAGCGAGCCATCGTCTGGATCGAAGTTCTTGTCGCTGAACATCATCGGAATGTCGAAGTTGGGGAAGCTTGGAAGGCGAAAGCCCGTGGTTTCATCGCCGGTGTCAAACTGATTAAAGAGCAAGTAAAAACCGGCGAGGCCCTTGTAGACGTTCTGTGCCGTGAAGTCTACGCGGTGATCGTGATACCAGAGCGTGCTCATCGACTCGTTGATGTCCCCCAGCGGCGGATGACTCGAGGCGAATCCGGCGAGGACGTTCGGATAATGCTGGTCGTACCACTTGGTCTGCCCAAAGAAGTCGCACGGGAAACCATCTGATTCAGACGGAGTGTGGCCGTTGTGGAGGTGAGTTGAAACGGATTGCAGACCAAAGCCTCCATTGTCGTTTGGCAAATCGTTGAAGTTACGAACCAGAATTGGCTCACCGTAGCGCGCCACATACGTCTGTCCCGGCACCGTGCCGTTAAAGGTCCAAAGTCTCTGTAACGGCAGCTCCGGATGCATACTAATCAACTGCTCCCTCTGATGCACCTCATAAAACTTGACCGGCGCAAGAGTGGTCAAGGCCTGATGGTTGCGTGTTCGCGCCTCGCCGGCGGCAGTGTTTGGCGCCACCGTTGGCGCGGGGCTAAGCGCTGGGACTGTTTGAGCGATTGGCGGAATGGGCAGTGGCTCGACAAACGGGGTAGTTGGCGGGCTTACCGGCGTGCCATTCCCACCAGATCCATCCCACCATCTACGATCGCAGTCGCTTCCGCTGAACTGAGCGCGTGCGCTCAAACCATTTTTGTGGATCAGGTAACCGGCGCTAGTTAGGAGACCAGCCTTTATCATGTCACGACGACTCAAGCGCGCTGCGATTATCTCGCGCCTGTTCTTCGCGGCATTCTTGATCTCCCTCTCGCGCCTCCTGTTTCTTTTCGAAATGTTAGCCATTGGGGATCTCTCCTTTGAGAATGCTTGGCACAGACTAGTCGAGCCAAGGATTGGGTTGGTGAACCTTAGAAATGATTCGCTTGAAGAAGCGGTAAAGCGTGAAATGAACGAGAACGAACTGGTTAGCGCCCCACCGCTGGCGCAATCAGTGAAAAGCGTTGACCCGAAAATGCCGGGGGAGATTTAGGATTATTAAGCCCCTAAACCGTATGCCGAATAACCTGGATGTCAACTCACTTTAGTTGGCCTATTTTGCTGTTTGTTAGCGGAATTTGCTGCTCGGAAAAATGAATTCGTGCCCGGACGCAAGCAGGTCTTCGGCTTCTAGGAGGCGGCTACGCAGCCGAGACGTTAATCGCGCATCACGGAGACGATTGCGAACTGGCTTCCTCGTATCCTTCAGGATCGGGAATCAAGATCACCTTGTCGCCGAGCTTAAGTGACGAAACCTTTGCTGCTTCGCGTGACTGCGCGTGAGCTACCGTGGCGATACAGAAAATGATGGCCGCGAGTTGTGCACACCGAAGCCTAGCAAGTAGACCTCTAACAGGTTGAATTTGGTTCATGAGGATACTCCTGGGGATTCTATTCGTTCGCCGTGCGTAATTTCTCTTTTAGCCGGGTTTGGGATGCCGCTTCGACTGATCGTGAGAGCGCCTTCTTCCACGCGTCGCGTGCTTGTCGTGTTTCGCCGCGGCGAACGTGAACATCTCCCAGATGCTCCTGGGTCAGAGCCGAATCTTCGTTCAACTGCACGCTTTCGCTCAGGTAGCGTTTGGCCTCGTCCAGATGGCCGAGTTTGAAGTGTACCCATCCCAGACTGTCTAAGAAGGACGGATTCGCCGGCTGAGCGTCGACGGCACGCTGAACAAGGTTGAGCGCTTCCGTAAGGTCCTTATTCTGCTCGGCTAAAAAGTAACCCAGCTGGTTGAGCACGACGACGTCATCAGGCGCGAGGCGCGCGGCGGCGCGGTAAGAGTCCTCAGCAGCGTCCAATTTTCCCTGGGCTTGTAACACGTCGCCGCGACCCCGGTAGTTCTGGGCGTTCTTTGGGTCAACCTTGATGGCTTCGTCGAAGGCGGCGCGGGCCTCGTCGACTTTACCCTGAGCCAGTTTGGCAATGGCGCGCGATGTGAAGGCTTCGATCACCGGCGGGATGAATTCGACAGCCTGGTCGTAATCGGCGATGGCTGCGTCGTAGTTCCCTTTTCCGGCCTGAGCGAGGCCGCGGCCATAATAGGCGTCCGCGTAATAAGCATTGAATTCGATTACCTGGGTGAAGTCGGCAATGGCTGCATCGTAGTCGCGCTTGGCGAGTAGGCTCAGGCCTCGGGAGTAATAGTAGTCCGGAGTGCGGAAGTAAAACGCGGTTTCGGGCCTGGGTTCGAACTTGATGGCGTTCGTGAAATCGGCAACCGCCGCTGCGTAGTCGCCGATGGAGTGGTAGGCGCGACCGCGAGCGTGATAGTAAATCGGGGTTGACGGGGCTGCTGCAATGGCTTTGGTATAACTCGCGATTGCCGCCTCCATGTTTCCTTGACGAAAGAATTCAGCGCCACGATTCCCGTCGTCGAACCCAGCGCCCCAACCAGGTCCGGTTCCGATACCGCCTCCACCACCCGGCCCGCCTCCGCCGCCCGCTGCGAACACGCGGCGTTCGGCTGGCACGAATGACGCGAGCAATGGATTCTCTATCTTCGTTCTCTCGTTGTTGGCTATGGCCCGCGTCCGCAGATCTGGCTCTATACTCGATTCGCTGTCCGGCGCTATCTTCAGCAAAGCCATAGCGACTTTCACGCGGAAGTACGGATCGCGGTGCTTCAAAAACCTGAGCAAGGTAGGCACCGCCGCTTTCGCGCCTGGCCCAATAGCCCCCAGTGTATCAGCCGCTACCACGCCGATATACGTTTCCTTATCTTTCAATAGGTCCAGGAGTAAAGGCACGGCGGCTTGCGCCTCAGCCTTGAACCCCATGAGCGACAACGCGGCGCTCTTGCGAACCTCGGAGTCGTTGTCCTTCAGCGTTTCCACAAGGGCCGGAACGACGCTGCCAGCCTGTGTCTTGAGTTCGCCGAGCGCAACGGTAACGGCGCCCCGAACTCCAACCTCCGGGTCTCTCACCAGTTTGATGATGGCGGGCGCCGTGTTTTCACTTTCTGGTCCAACGGAAACAAGTGCGTAGACTGCGGCGATGCGGACGAAACTGACTTCGTCACTCAAGGCTTCGATCAGTGCAGGCACAACTATATGCGCCTTCGGCCCGATCTCGCGCAACGCTTCCGCCGCCAGCCGACGAGTGTACTTGTTCTCGTCTTTTAGTGCTTCGGCCAGGGCGGGAGTCGCAGCCTTCGCGTCCGCGCCCAATGCAAGCAACCGGCCCGCTGCCTCGAGGCGAACTTGTGTGTCGTTGTCTTTTAATTGCGTTGCTAGGGCGGGCGCTTCGGCAGCGCTGTCCCGTTTGATCAATCCGAGGGCGTTGGCCGCAGCGGTGCGAACGTATTCGCTGTCATCGCTCAAGACTCTGGTCAGGGCCGGGATCGCAGCGCGCGCGTACGGACCAACCTTGCCCAACGCTTTAGCGGCAAACATTCGAATGGAACTGTCCTTGTTTTTCAACTGCTCGGTGAGGGCGGGAACGGCGTCGCGCGCCTCCGGCCCGATCCCGCCCAATGCATTTATGGGATAGGAACCATAGACGGTCCCGCTTTTCAGTAGCTCGACCAAAGCGGGAACCGCGACGACTGCCCCTTTCCCGATGTGGCCCAGTGCCTGCGCAGCCTCCGAACGTATGTAATTGTCCTGGTCTTTTAGTAGCTCAACTATGGCGGGGACTGCCGGACCCGCGCTTGGCCCGATGCTGCCGAGTAATGCCACGGCGTGCCAACGAATGTAAATACTCTCATCTTTCAGTAAATCGGCCAGGATGGGGATCGCGGGTTCGACCTCCGGTGGATAGTGTTCGTTCCGGCCCCACGAGTTTCTTATCGCCCGGATGGACTGGAAGCGGACGTTAGCGTGCGAATCTCTAAGCGTTTCGATCAGACTTGGAATTGCCGGTCGCGCCAGTTGACCCAGCGAAGCCAACCCATATGCTGCCGCGGCACGGATTTTTGCGTCCTTGTTTTTTAATTGCTTCACGAGGACAGGCACGTCGGCGGCAGTCAGCTTTTGCGCTGACGAGACAGTGCTTAGAGTTAAAATAAACAGGCATATCAGACCGATGATCCAGAGACGGCGTCCGCCGGGTGTGGTCATGGCGTTCTCCAAAGTGGCACGGATTAAGACATCCTCGAATTGGCTCCGTATTGATTGCGCGGCAGTGCGGCGAGCAATGAGGCAGAAACATCGAGGTCAATGTCGGCCGCGAATCTTAGCACAGTCGCTGCAGCGTGCTCCAGGTTTCAATTGTCTGGCTATTCGGTTACTGGGCCAGCTTGAAGAAGGGACTGCTCGCGGGCGAGCGACTCTCCTACGATCTCAAGCGCATGGAAGTCGCTTATCTCGATCAAAACAGGCGCGAGTATGAGATTGTCAAGCACGTCTCGCTGCTGTCGATCGATCCGGTCAGTCTGGTGAAGTTGAAGCAGACCGGTGAATGTTTCGTGACGCTGCCGGAGGCTTTGTTCGACGTCGACTATGCCGGTCATTACATGCGGCGCATTAAGTCAGTCGGTATTACGGTCCCGTGTGTGGCTGGTCCATACAGCGGCATCAACTGCACGCTCACATTGCAGAGCAGCACCATTCGCCACGGCAACACGCTTGCTAACGGCAAATACAGTCGCCAGGCTGATGATGCGCGTTTTGTAGACAGCGCCGGAACGGTGCAGTCGATTGTGACGAGTGGCGCACAGAATGATAGCGGCATGTTTGAAACGAACCTGCGTGACGAGCGCTACCTGCCGTTCGAAGGTCAGGGCGCGATTAGCACGTGGCGTATCGAGATGCCGAAGAACTTCAAGTCATTCGACTACAACACGATCTCGGACGTAGTGCTGCACTTGCGCTACACCGCGCGTGAGGGCGGAGCGCAGCTCAAAGCACAGGCTGAACAGGAGCTGCAAACCGCACTCAACGATTTCGTCCGCATCGAAGGCCAGCGTGGGCTGGCGCAGACGTTCAGCTTGCGTCAGGAGTTCTCGACGGAGTGGGCTCGTTTCCTGAACGCGCCGTCGGGCACGATTCAGAGCCTGACGATGGCGCTGACGAAGGAACGTTTTCCGTTGCTGTTACAGGGAAAAACGATCACGATCAATTCGATCGAGTTATTTGTGAAGGTAAAGCCGGAATTTGCCGGTAGTCTCCAGATGACACTGGCGGCAGGAGCAACCGCGCCCGCGCCACCGAACGATCAACTATTGAATCCGCAACCGTGGAACGGTCTGTTGCGTGCAGCGAAGGACTTTAATAATGTGCCGGGTGTCTTTACGCTCAACGCATGGCGCAACGCTAGTGATCCTGTAAGTGCAAATGACATCCAGGACATCGTCGTTGTTGTTCGCTACACCTGTTCGTGTACTTAAATTAAGCCGCGGATAAACGCAGATCCCCGCCGATCTGCGTTTTATCTGTGCCTGCTTGCCCCATTTCTTTTGCGCTCGATTGCGCGCATGACCGCTACGCTTCAGGAACCACGAAATCCACAGAAAGACCCTATTTACTGCCAGGGTTTTGCTATACAATTGGCCACTCATGACCTGCCCCTCGTGTCACAAGGAAATTCCTGAAGGCGCCACCTCATGCCCATCGTGCCAGTCGCTCCGACGACCACGGACTTTGGGGTATGGTATGCACCGCCAATTCTGTTTGCGCTCGCAGCCACGCTGGCGCTTATCGTTTACGCCTTCTATATCTCACTGGCCGGTCAGAAGCTTTTCAAAGGAAAATTATTGCCAGAGTGATCGAGGAGCGTGAAGGAAATTTCAAGTTATGACCGAACCCACACCGTGATGACAGTCAGGATGGAAACCACCGGCGCCGCGTATTCACTGGAACGAGTGGTGGTTCCGCGCAGAAGGGTGGCCCATCTGGCCTACCGAGAGCCCGTTGACGACGCGCGTAGCCTGGTTATTCACAACCACTGGCTAGTTGCGGCTTGTACTCTTCCGACCGCGGCGCAGCCCCCAGAGCACCAGCAGACACACGGTCACCATTGCGACTGACGATAGGACCAGACCCGTCGTTACGATGTTTTCCTGCCAGGCACGGGCGAGTTGTCCGGAGCCTGCCAGCGGTGTCAAACGATTCGTACCGAAGGTCGCCGCCAGAAACGTCGTGCAGAGATTCGCATAAGTACCGAAGATGACCAGGTAGAAGGCTGCGGTATCAAGACTCGGCGGCAGATCTTTCTCCGGCCAAATAACACCGAGTGCTACTAAAAACAATCCGCCGAGCAGGCCCACCAGATGAGCACTGAGGCCCATACGCGGATTTGCGAGTGAAGGAAAGATCATGCCGGTTATAAGCGCGAGCAAGAACAATCCGACCCCGGCAACATATAGTTGGTGACGTCGATTCAGCATAGGCGTGTTTCCTTCTCAAGACTCTCGGGCAGTGATGTCGATGACGGAGATTGAATTGATCGCGTTTGGATCGTTGTGGTCGGGCATGAGGCGCCTCTCAGTTTTGGACCACTCCCGGCTTGTTCGTAAGGAACTCTTCGGATGATAAAAGCGACTGGTTGAGCGGCGTCACTATACTGAGGGCGGATCAGAGTGTCAACGGCGCTAGCGCCGTTTCATCGTTTCACGCAGCAGAAATAATCCGAGAATACTTCCGGTAATGAGCCAGGAAAGCGACACCGTTCTGTTCGGACGAAAGTTTGCCGCGTGGTCCCTAATCTCAATGAAGCCAACCGGCGTTACTTGTACACCGCCGCCGCCACCCGCCCCATCTTCGTCTTGACGATGACCTTCACCACCGCCGAATCCCCATCGGGCCTTAGCAACCGGAATGACTGTAATTCCGTCTCGTTCCACCGGTTCGCCAAAAACGGTCGCCGCACGCGCGACCGCGCCAAGTTTTTCAGCCATCGTGCTGATGAATGTATCTGCTGAACCCGTTTTTTCCAGACTCATCGTTCGCCACCTTCGGTTCTCAAAGTTGCTACAGTCTAACCTGCGACTAGAAGAACCGGTAATGTCCCTTGATGGTCCAGTCAAACAGCACGTCTTCGACTCGCGTACCCGCCCCGATGTTGTGAACGATCAAGTAGCGATCCGCTGAGGCTGACAACATGTTCGTCACGATGCCGATGTGATCGATGCCGCTGGTCAAATCCCAGGCGACGATATCACCCGGCTGATAGTCTGTGGCGCTGTAGGTAACCGGCAACGACTTTCCCTGTCGTCTGAAATAAGCCATCAAATTCAAGACACGGCGATGATCGATATTTGAATCAAGACTACCACCCCATTTTGTCGGATAGTCAGAGCGCGCGGCTTTCATGTCTTCGTGAATCTCTTTTTGAAGATCGATTCCGGCTTTACGAAACGCACGAACCACAACATCAGAACAAACACCCGTTTGTTCCGGCACGTCTCCGCCTGGATAATCAAGTGCGACGTAGGATGGATCATAACTGGTCGTCACACCCGCCTGTGCGATTGCGCCATCAAGCATTTTTTTGAGTTGAGGCGGGGCGTTGACTGGAAGTGGTTCGGCAACCGCGCTGGGTGGCACAGCAGGTTTGCGAATGATGACTGGTGACTGTCGCTGACAGCCACTCACCGCCAACACAAAGATCAGAAGCACAGCGATGTAACTGCATCGTGGATCAACCATCGATGCTTAGACGACGCTCAATACACAATGTTCCAAAATACTCACCGGACCCGCATTGACACCCTCTCAATGCAGTCATAAAATCCGTGGCTTCCCCCAACAATTCGATTGTTTACGTCTGTCTCACGAAACTCATTAGACTATTCGTTCTGGACGATCCGAAGGGGAACTCATGCAGCTAATCTCATCACCCGGTCGATCTCTATTCGCGGCAGTCGCAATCCTCGCAGTTGGCGCTCTGGTGGTAACACTCGGAACTTTTCACCGCGCTTCGAACGGCAACTCGCAACCAACTGAGATCGAGTTGATCACACTACGACCTGCCGGGTTTGAACCAGCCGAAATCACCAGGCCCAACGGCCCCTTTGTGCTCTTTATTGACGACCGGAGCGGAAGAGATAACTCGTCGTTGCGACTTCAACGCAGCAACGGCGGACAACTTCGGGCCATCGGGTTAGAACGACGGAAATCTGAGTGGAACGATGTCGTCGATCTGACACCAGGTACTTACATTTTGCAGGATGCAAATAATTCTGAGTTGCGGTGTCAGATAACTATTCTGCCATAGTTGTACGCCACTTCGACCCTCAACGAACTCATGCTCATACGGCTCAGGAATTGTTTATGCGAAATCAGAAAAGTAAGTTTGCAGGTTACGTTCTCACAACGGTCGTATTCATTTTCATCCTCAATTTTTCCGTCTCAGCGCAAACGACGAGCGCAACCGATGGCAGCACGCCGCTGGGACTGCAGCCCGGCTCGCCGTCTGGCTCTTACGCGCTCAGTGGTTTTGATAACGTAAATCTTTATAACGGCAATCTGAGCTCTCAACTATCGCTACTGGGAGTTTCGGGCCGAGGCGGAGCGCAGATGCCTGTAATGTTGCCAATCGCCGGCAAGTGGCGCGTTTCAGACGTCGCCATTCCGCAAATTGGCGGCGGCTTTATTCACCGCTATCTGCCAATACAGAGTTGGTGGGAGAACAACGAACGCAAATACAGCCCGGGCACAATGGCTGGAAGGCAAGCCGGCTTTGATGAAATGCAATGTCCGGACGGTACGAAAGTTTTCCCTTACTCGATCACTCGCTTAACCTTTACGGCTCCGGACGGAACTGAGTATGAGTTACGCGATAAGCTTACCGGCGGACAACCGGCCAACAATGGTCTGTGCAACTACTCGAATCCACCACCGCGTGGAACTGACTTCATCACTGTTGACGGCTCCGCGGCCACATTCGTTTCAGACACGACCATCTACGACCAACCGATTAGCCCGAGCCCTGGAGAGATTTATCCTTCCGGATACTTTCTGCTGCGTGATGGCACACGCTACCGGATTGATAACGGCCTGGTCTCCTGGGTGCGCGATCGAAATGGCAACAAGTTAACGTTCACTTACGATGGCAGCAACCGCGTTTCAACAATCACAGACTCACTCAATCGCCAGGTGACAATCAGTTACAACACTGGACCAGGCACTTCGGATCAGATTACTTACAAGGGTTTCAGCGAGACTTCGAGAACTATTCTGGTGAATTACGCTTCACTCGCCAGTGCCTTGCGTTCTGATTACTCGAGCACGCTCACCCCGAAAGCGCTTTTTCCTGAGTTGAATGGCTCGAATACGACGCAGCACAATCCTGCTGTTGTGTCTTCGGTGACGTTGCCGAACAGTCAACAATATCAAATCAAGTACAACCCTTACGGCGAAGTGGCGCGAGTGGTGCTACCGACTGGCGGGGCCATCGAGTATGACTACGCCGCCGGAATTACTAATGGCGCCACCAGCGGAGCATTCGCTGGAGGGTATAACGGATCGTGGGTGGTCTATCGTCGCGTAACGGAGCGTCGTCTTTATCCGAGTGGCGGCTCCGGATCTACTTACTCGAGTCGCATGACCTATAGCCGTCCGGAAACTACATCTACAAATGCCGGTTATGTAATCGTCGATCAACTAAACAACACGAGTACATTGCTAACACGCAGTAAGCATTACTTCTATGGCAGCCCGAAACTGTCATTCGGCATATCTCCAATTGACTATCCGGGGTGGAAAGAGGGTCGTGAATACCAGACCGAAAACTTTGCTAGTAACGGCACAACGATTCTCACTCGCGTGGCCAACACGTGGCAGCAGCGTGCAGCCGTAAGTTGGTGGACTGGCAGTGCCGATCTCGCTCCCGCAAACGATCCGCGTCTGAGTGAAACCACAAACACTCTCGTTGATACAAATCAAGTTTCGAAGCAAACATTCAGTTACGACGATACTGTTCCCTTTAACAATCGCTCCGATGTTTATGAGTACGACTTCGGCAGTGGTGCGGCAGGGTCGTTAATCCGGCGAACGCATACGGATTATCTAAAAACGAATTCAGTCAACAGCACTGATTACACAACCACCAGCATTCACATCCGCAGCTTGCCAACACAGATACAGGTGTTTGACGCGTCAGGAGGGGAAAAGTCGCGCTCCACTTTCGAGTACGACAATTATGCGAGTGACGGCAATCACGCGCCGCTCGAACCGAGATCCAACATCTCTGGCCTCGATTCGAGTTTTACAACTTCGTATTCAACTCGCGGAAACTTGACCCGTACTACCGGCTGGATTCTCTCAACGAGCACACAGCTTTGTTCCTACAATCAGTATGACGTTGCAGGAAATGTTCTGAAGGCCATCGATGCGCGCGGCTATGCGACAACGTTTGATTTTGCGGATCGGTACGGTGCGCCGGATAGTGAAGCGCAAAGCAACACTGCGCCATCGCCGTTGGGTGGTCTGGCAAGCTACGCCTTCGCCACGAAGGTAACTAACGCCGCCGGCCATATCTCTTATACCCAATTTGATTATTATCTCGGTAGACCAGTGAATGCCGAGGACACAAACGGAATCGTAGCCAGTGGCTCCTACAACGACAGCCTGGACCGGCCGAAACAGATTAAACGTGCTATCGGCACGAGCGCCGAAAATCAGACCAGTTTTGACTACGACGATCCGAATCGGACCGTTACAACAACGAGTGATCGCGACAACAACACCGATAACGGGTTAGTCAGCAAAGTTGTTTACGACGGATTTGGCCGAATCAAAGAAACGCGACAATACGAAGGCGGCACAAATTTCATTCTGATTGAGCAGCAATACGATGCACTTGGGCGAAGCAGTCAGATTTCTAATCCTTACCGTCCCTTAAGCGAAACCGCTGTTTGGACCATAAAAGCCTTTGACGCTCTTAGTCGGGTTACGTCTGTGACCACTCCGGATAATGCGGTTGTGACCACCTCGTACAGTGGCAATGCCGTTACAGTGACAGATCAGGCTGGCAAGCCGCGCCGCACTATCACTGATGCGCTCGGGCGACTGGCGAGGGTGGACGAGCCTGATGGCAGCAACAATCTCGGCTCAACTGGCAGTCCTGTCCAGCCGACTTATTACACCTACGACGTGCTCGACGATTTAACGGGCGTTTCTCAGGGGGCGCAAACCAGAACGTTTGTTTACGATTCACTGAAACGCTTGACGTCCGTGACGAACCCCGAAAGCGGCACTGTCACTTATGGCTACGACGCGAATAGTAATCTCACCAGCAGAGTCGACGCGCGATCCATCACGACGACGATGGCTTATGACGCCATCAATCGCATTACATCTAAAACTTACAACGATATTCCGCAGACGCCTGCTGTTAGTTACTTCTACGACGCACAAACATTGCCAGGCAGCGCGCCGACTTTTTCTCGCGGCTACTCAACTGGTCGTCTTGTCGCCGTAACTTACGGCGGCGGCAGTAGTGAAGGTACTTATCGCGGTTATGATCAGATGGGCCGCGTGGTGACGCAGTATCAACGCACCGACGCAGTCAATTATTTGGTGGAAGCGAGTTACTATGCCGATAGCGCTTTGCATACTCAAACATATCCAGCAGTTCCGGGCGCGGGTGATCGTCGGGTGGTCACTTACACAAACGATTCGGCGGGACGTTTAGGTTCTCTGAGCAGTAATGCGACAACGTATGCGACGGCTGCAAGTGTCTCGAGTATTGGCTACGCCGCTCACAATGCGTTGAATACCGAGACCTACGGGAACAGTCTCATTCACGCGATCGATTACAACAATCGACTACAACCGACGCAGATTAAGCTTGGCGCTTCGGGCAATCCCACTTCAGTGGTTTCGTTGGGTTACAGCTACGGCACGACTAACAACAATGGCGACGTGCTCGCGCACACCTACAGTGGTGGCGGGCTCAGTTACACGCAGAGTTTCGGCTATGATTCGTTGAATCGCCTGACTACTTCAAACGAAAACAGTGGTTCGAGCTGGTCACAAACCAATGGCTATGATCGCTACGGCAATCGCTGGATCGATCTTGGCGGCGGCAATCAAAGCCTTTACTTCAATACCTCAAACAATCGCATCAACGGCGCAAGCTACGATTCCGCCGGCAACCTCCTCAACGACGGCTCGCACGCGTATACCTACAATGCGGAAAACAAGATCGCGAAAGTCGACAATGTCTCTGCTTACATTTACGACGGAGAAGGCCAGCGCGTGCGCAAACTCGTGGGTGAGAACCTACGTTTCATTTACGGCATTGGTGGTCAACTGATCGCCGAGTTCAGCGGCTCAACAGGCTCGTTACAGAAGGAATACATTTTTGGAGCCAGCGGACTCTTAGCCACAATCGAACCCACAGCCATAAACTCAAACGGCACTCGCTACACCACCCCGGACCACCTCGGCTCGCCACGAGTGGTAACAAATTCGGGCGCAAGCGTGATCAGCCGTCACGACTACATGCCCTTTGGCGACGAGCTAGGCACTGGAGTTGGAGGCCGCACGACCGGCATGGGCTACCCCGGAAGTTCCGATGGCCTAAGAAAGAAGTTCACGGCACACGAGCGCGATACGGAAACCGGTCTGGACTTTGCGCAAGCCAGGTTTTACTCGAGTATTCAAGGCAGATTCACGTCGGCCGATCCTTTGCTGGCGAGTGCGATACCTGCAAATCCACAAACCTTGAATCGCTACAGCTACGTCACCAACTCCCCACTCACTTTGAGCGATCCGACCGGCATGATTGGAATAACGCCGGGGATAGGTTGTGTTGGCGGTAGTTTGTCGGTAGAAAGCTCCTCTCTCGATCAACAGACACAGGGCATGCCGCCACCGCCTGGTGGACCTATTTCTCCGGGTCCGATTAAAATCGACATTGGGCCAGCTCCACTGATGGAGGGCGAAACACCATGGCCGACTACCCTGGAAGTAGTTGAGAACCCGAATAAGATCTATAACGGGGATCCGTTGATATCACCGAGCGGAATAGTAATAGATGAGGACCCAAACTACGGAATAGGAAGAACGGTAGACTACATCATACGGGATCAGGGCGGAAACCCGATGACTACGGGCGTGCTTCTCAAAGAAGAAGTGAAACCTACGAACCCCGATGCACAAGCGTTATGGAATCATACTGACGTGCAAAATCAGCCTCAACGCCCAGATGCAAACGGGATTGTTCCAGATACCCTGGGCGCGGTTAGTCGTATGCCAGCTTCCCTCACCTACTTACAGCAGCACCCAAAATTGAATGCTACATTTTCACAGACTCTCACTGTGTATGGAACGTTTGGACAGGAATTCAGAACGGCAATAACGATGCAGAACAATCACACACTTACGAATTCAGGTGTAACAACCACACGGGGTAAACCGGTATCCATTGCTCGACCGACTAAGTGAACATGAATAAAATGGATTAGCGGCAAATAACGGAAGGACATTAAAATGAGACTAAAGCCTTCACCACCGATTGCATTCAATGCAATTAACCTCATTCTAGTTTTGCTTTTTACGTTCGTGCCCGAGGCGAGCGCTTTCAATGATCCTGATCTTCTTAACATCAAGATTAGAGCAACTGCCATAAAGGGTGAGAGCATTGGTCAAGTTCTCGGTCTTTTGACAGAAGAGTACGGGATACGTGTAGGAATTGAGTTGGGTGACGAAAAACTAACTCCGCGCCGCGAGATCAATTTGGACTTGCCGGAAACAAACTTGAAAGACTTCCTTAACTCAGTGATTGCGAAGGATCCCAGGTACACTTGGAAGCTGGAAGGAGGCGTAATTCATTTATGGCCCATACGGGGGCGCGACACCGTACTAACGACTCTTCTAGATACGAAAATATCCCACTTTGCCATTCTCGGAGAGGTAAATAGATACGCAATTTATTGCGACATCATGGACTTGCCTGAAATCAGGTCTAAATTGGTTGTCGCTGGTGTTGAACCCCTGACCTTTCGGGGCTTTGGCTCAGACGCCAAACTCGCGAAAGAGACTTTCTTTGATGAATCAAACTTAACGCTACGAGAGTTGCTGGACAAAATCGTACTGAAAACCGAGATCAAGCAATGGGTGATATCTCGCTGGGGCAAAAACGGAGAATACATTTCTTTAAAGGGCGGCTGACCTTATGAGTCGAGGATTGATCCTCACAAACCTAGTACCTAGGCAATGCCCGGCTTGAAAACCCTCAGAACCTGATAAGAAAGTTTTAAGGACCACAAAAACGGCAGCGGTATAAAAGAATGAAGTTTTTAACTTTAAGTACAGTGCTGCTCATCCTTTTCGCCACTAATTCGATTGCTCAGTCAGAGATTCGTCTGGAACCAATCGTCACAAGCATCGCTGTGACGGATTTGCGGGTTGAAGGTACAAATATCAATAAGCTGCTTGCTCAAATCGCTTACAAGTACGATGTACCAATCAGCCTCGAGATCGCGACGAATGAAGATCTCTTAAACGGCAAGAGCCTGGCAGTGCGAGTGAAAAAGGGAACACTTGCCGACGTTTTGGACGATATTGTCAGGCAGAAGCCTTCCTATTTGTGGGAAGCCAATGAAAGTACTATCAGCGTGTTTCCCAAGAGCGACTATAGAGATTCCCTGTTGCAGACATTGCTGGAAATAAAGATTTCCCGCTTCGTCGTTGGCAAGTCGACAGTGAAACTGAGTTTTAGACAAGCCCTTACTCGGAGTCCCGAACTCAAGTATTTATTAGAAAGTTATGGTGCGCGTCCATTGAATGAGGGATTTACGCATTCCGACTATCAAGCCTTTGGAGGCGATTTCTCATTGGAGCTTGAAAATATGTCTGTGAGGTCAATACTAGATAGCGTCATTCAGGCCAGCAAAACAAAATACTGGTTTATCAAACGTGACGAAGAGGATCGGGAATTTTTTTTGATTAACTTCTAGTGGTAATCCCCCTCAGAACCCTAAATGCTAATATCTTACGTATTAAAGCAATGAAGAATCTTTTGGCGTTCACCGTACTGGTAATCTCATTACTGATCGCAGGGTGTGGTCAACGTGGTAACACGCCGCGCAACGCACAGACTGACGCTTTGTTCCGCGCAACGATTGAAGGAAACACTGAGATGGTTAAGTCGTTGGTGTCCTCACCTGGCGCTGACGTTAATGCAACCAATGAGCGGGGCAGCACGCCGTTGCTGGAGGCCGCTCGTTTTGGTCATGACGATATTTGCCGGGTGCTGATTGCGGCAGGTGCGAACCTGAAAGCCAAAGACAACGACGGCAAAACCGCACTGATGTTAGCCGTTCAGAATAATCACGACGACGTCGTGCGGATTCTAAAGGAAGCTGGAGAGACTGAATAAAAACTGAAGGGCGCCTTCGCCCAGAATGCGCCCTTCAGTCGTCGCCGCCCCCACTTAAAACTACATAGTTACCATGGAAATTTTGGTCCACGCGATGGGACGAAGTTGATCGCCTTCGAAGAGGTCTCGTTGAAGCGCGGTTTCTCCAGCCTCGTGAACTCTGTGGTTAACTGAATTCGCAACAGCAAAACTCACACAGAGACACAGAGAATACAGAGGTTGCACAGAGAAATCCCAGAACAAGGACTTTTGTGCAAAGCAATATGCCGGATTTGATTACACCGACTTCTGTGTAATCTGTGGATGGGTCTTCAACCGATCAGCCATCCGCACCAGCTCGGCGACCGAGTCAGCTTTCATTTTCTGCACGACCTGCGCGCGGCGAGCTTTGATCGTGCGCTCGCTGGTGCCGAGCGTATGTGCGATCTGCTTGTTCAGCGACCCTTCAGTTACAAGGGCAAAGACTTCACGTTCACGACTCGTCAGCGAATCGTACCGCGCCTGAATTTCAGCCAGCTCATCGAGTTGCTTCCGCACTTCGCGATCATGCGCAATTCCCTCCTTGATCGCATCGATCATGTCCTGATTGCGAAACGGTTTCGAGAAAAACCCCACCGCACCGGCCTTCATGGCTTCGACCGTCATCGGAATGTCACCATGACCAGTGGTAAAGACGATCGGAAGCGGCCGTGATGCTTGCGCGAGCCGGCGTTGCAGATCGAGTCCGCTCAACCAGGCAGTCGTAAAGCTCGAGGCTTTGCCCGTCAGCATTAATCGCAATTACTCGCGCCTGAACCTCGACGGTGCGGCCATGCGCCATGGTCAGTCCGGCGAAGCAAATAACGATAAGGAATGAAAGCGTCAATCGAAACGTTAAATTCAGGGCGGCTCCTGTTACAGATTCAATCAATCAACCACATTAAAGAGGATACTGAATCCGAGAAGCGCATGTAATTGGCCGTTAGTTCTGTCAACCTGTACTTTGGTGCAAGTAATTATTGACGCGGGATCGAGGCAGTCCTATATTCCGCTCCAGTCTGATCTCACAAAGGAAGCAACATGCGACTAATCGACGAGCTTCTGCAAGACCTGCGTTACGGCCGGCGACTGCTGGCCAGAAATCCCGGTTTCAGTCTGATAGCGATCGTGACACTCGCCCTGGGGATTGGCGCCAACACCGCCATCTTCAGCATCGTCAACGCGTTTCTGCTACGCCCGCTGCCGTATGGCGATGCTAACCGCCTCGTGATGGTGGATTCGCAGAGCCGCGGTCAATCGATCGGCGTGTCGTTCGCTGACTATGAAGACTGGCGTAAGCAAAACAACGTCTTTGACGATGTGGCGTTTTTCAATTTGCGCTGGAATGCAAATCTGGAGTTTGGCGCCGAGACGGAAACACTCAGCTTAACCTTCGCCACCGCAAACCTGTTTTCAATCCTGCAAGTCGCGCCGTCGCTCGGCCATACTCCAACAGCCGGGGACTCTGACTCGATCATCTTGAGTCATGGCTTGTGGCAAAGGAAGTTCGGCAGCGATCCGGCGATCCTTGGGCGTCAACTTCACATCGACGGACATAGCCTGACTGTAGTCGGAGTGATGCCACCCGGCTTTCGCTTTCCATTTCAAAGCGACTTGTGGTGGCTGAATGATCGTTACTTCGATCATGAGAGTCGCGGTTTCCGTATCGATCAGACGATCGCTCGTCTTAAACCCGGCGTCTCGACGGAACAGGCGCAAGCTGAAATGAAACAGATCGCCGCGCGTCTGGCGCAAACCTATCCCGATACCAATGCTGACGTCACCGCAACCGTCGTCCCGTTGCGAGATTTCTGGTTCGGCAAATTACGACGCTCATTCTGGCTACTGTTGGGTGCTTGCGGATTTGTCCTCTTGATTGCCTGCGCGAATGTTGCGAACTTGTTGATGACGCAAGCGACCGTTCGCGAACGTGAGCTCGCGATGCGCGCGGCGCTCGGAGCGAGTCAGGGACGACTGATCCGACAATCGATCTCTGAAGCGTTGCTGCTTGTTTCGATTGGCTGCGCTGGCGGAATACTGCTCGGTGCGTGGAGTCTACGGATGCTGGTCGCACTGCTGCCCGCGGAGCTCTTGCCTTTCTTTGTGAAGATCGAACTCGACGGCCGGGCGCTGACATTCACGTTGCTGATCTCAGTTTTGACCACGCTCCTGGTCGGTCTGATACCGGCGTTGCGGACGCGGTCATTGGACCTGGATCGGTCACTTAAAGAAGGTGGTAAATCCGGCACTGGCGCAGGCATGCAACGAATCCGCGGCTTGTTAGTAGTGACGGAAATCGCACTCGCGGTCGTTGCTGCTTACCGGGGCGGGGTTGATGCTGCGGAGTTTTACGCGCCTTCAGAATACGTCCCCGGGTTTCACGGCAGACGGCGTGCTCCATCTCGAAATCAACCCGACCTATCGACGCCAGGAAGATTACAACGTCAAGTTTATGTCGCGGCACTACCAAAAGCTGCTGGAACAGATCGCGACGGTGCCGGGCGTAGTTGCTGTAGCCGCGAACAGTGATTTGCCTTTCGTCGGACAAAAGCCGTGGTATCGAGGCCAGTTTTCAATCCAGGGCCAGTCGAGTGAAGACCAGAAGCAGAATCCGCTCGTCAACTACCAGGCTGTTTCGCCGGACTATTTTCGAGTGATGCAGATCCCGCTGCTGCGCGGCCGCACCTTCACCGATCGCGACACAGTCAGGCCGGATGGTTTCCGCGATGTGGCAATCATTAGTCAAGGTTTGGCACAGCGGATGTGGCCCAACGAAGATGCATTGGGTAAACGAGTTAACTGCAACGATGATGGTACCGGCTGCGCTGAAATCGTCGGCATCGTCGGTAATGTCAAGCACAATAGCCTCGTCGATGATGCAGGTTACGATTTCTACAATTCCGCTTACCAGAATTACGCCAAGCAAACTCATTTTGTAGCACGCACGCAAGGCAGCGATCCCACAGCGCTCGCAAACGATATCAAGCGAGCAGTCTGGCAAGTCGCGCCTGACACCGGCATCTTCAATGTCATGCCTGTGACGAGGTTGTCGACGAACACGATCTGGCAATCGAGAGTTTGGGGACTGCTGTTCGGCATCTTCTCGTGCATCGCCCTCGTGCTGGCGACTGCCGGCATTTACGGAGTGATGGCTTATTTCGTGACTCAGCGCACGCGCGAGATTGGTATTCGAATAGCCCTCGGCGCACAGTGGCGCGACGTGCTCAAGCTAATCGTTGGAAGTGGAATGTTGCTCGTCACCATCGGTCTGATAATCGGGCTTGCAGGCGCGTTAACGTTAACGCGTCTCATGACGTCCCTACTGTTTGAAGTCTCTCCGACTGATCCGCTGACGTTTGGCGCAGTCGCGCTCTGTGTAATTCTCGCCACGCTGCTCGCCTGCTACCTACCCGCCCGGCGCGCGATCAAAGTCGATCCATTGATCGCGTTGCGGTACGAGTAACGGAGGCTGACTCTGTGCAACCTCTGCGTTCTCTGTGTCTCTGTGGTGCACAGAGAAGAAGCCAGTAATTGGAGGAAGATCGTGAACACACTACAAGACGTTCGTTACGCCTTTCGGATGCTACTCAAGCGGCCAGGCTTCACGGTCATAGTAGTTTTGACCCTCGCTCTGGGCATCGGAGCCAACACCACGATCTTCAGCGCCATCGACGCTGTTTTACTAAACCCGCTTCCCTATAAAGATCCCGAGCGTCTGATGGTGGTGTGGGAAACGAATAAGCAGCTCGGGCCTGAGATGTGGGATCGAAACGAAGCCGCGATCGGTAACTTTCTCGACTGGCGATCGCGCAATCAAATCTTTGAGCAACTCGGGACGCTTTTCGATACCAGTATGAATTTAACTGGTGTTGGCGAGCCTCAGAGAATTCAGAGTTGTGTAGTCACTACTAATTTCTTCCAGGTGCTCGGCGTACAACCGATGCTCGGGCGATCGTTTGTTCCCGAATCAGAAACACCCGGAAGCCCATTCACGGCAATTATCAGTCATGAACTGTGGCAACGTCAGTTTGGTTCTGATCCGAATCTCATCGGCAAGAGTCTTACGCTCAATGCGCATCAGGTTGCGGTGATTGGCGTAATGCCTCCCGGTTTTGAGTTGCAATTTCCAATCACCAGGCATGTCGACATGTGGGTGCCGTTCGTTATCGACGTGGCCGATCCGGACTATCACGACCGCAGTAATAACTTTCTTTACACGGTGGGCCGGCTCAAGCAGGGCGTCTCGCAAGAGCAGGCGCAGAGCGAGATGAACCTTATCGCCGGTCAGCTTCAACAACAATATCCGGAGACGAATGCAGAGAAAGGGGTGCGTGTCGTTCCGTTGCACAAACAGCTCGTGGGGAATGTCGAGTCATATCTTTATATGCTGTTTGCCGCAGGCGGCTTTCTCTTACTGATTGCGTGCGCGAATGTCGCGGGCTTGCTGCTCGCCAGAGTCACTGCGCGGCACAGAGAAGTTGCTATCCGCATTGCGGTCGGAGCGAGCCGCTGGCGACTCATCCGTCAGTTGCTAACTGAGAGCGTGATCCTCTCTGCTTTGAGTGGCTTATTGGGTCTGCTCCTCGCGTACGGCGGAGTGAAACTGCTGGTGTCACTAACACCGTCTGAAGTGCCGCGACTTCATGAGATTGGATTGCATGTTCCAGTGTTTCTTTGGACCCTCGCGATTTCTGTGGTGACAGGCGTGCTATTCGGTCTCGCTCCGGCAGTTCAAGCTTCAAGACCGGATGTGAACACAGCTCTCAAGGAAAGCTCCGGGCGAAATCCTGGAAGCTTTCAGGGTAGTGGCTTGCGTAATCTGCTTGTTGTTTCGGAAGTCGCCGTTGCGCTGCTGTTGCTCGTCGGAGCAGGTTTGATGACCAAGAGCTTCATACGCCTGCAGCAAGTTGATCCGGGATTTGATGCGACGAACGTAGTAAGCATGAATATCGCTTTGCCTACCTCGAAGTACCGGGAACAACAATTACTGACTTTCTACGATCAACTGTTCGAGCGCGTAAAAAATCTGCCGGGAGTGAAATCCGTCGCCGCCATTAACCCGCTTCCGTTAGGCAACAGCAATGTGTCGAACCGCTTTGTCGTTGAAGGAGCGCCGTTCGTGGCTTTGGCGGATCGTCCATTTGCCGGCACACGCGTAGTTACGCCTGACTACTTTCAGACGATGAGCATTCCCCAATTGAAAGGCCGTTCATTCACGGAGCAGGACCGCGAGAAAACTCCGAACGTAATTATCGTCAATGAGGCGCTGGCCAGCCGTTATTGGCCCAACCAGGATCCGATTGGAAAGCGACTCGGCTTTTTCGAAGAGGATCCGGGCAAGCAGGAGTGGCGCGAGGTCGTCGGCGTCGTCGGCAACGTTAGGAGCAAGGCGCTTGAGATCGAGGTCATGCCGGAAGTTTATTTTCCTTATCGACAGGTTCCGGAGAATTTCATGAACCTCGTTGTGCGCACTGCTTCGGATCCGGTGAGTATGGTTCCCGCGATACGCAGTCAGGTCTTGAGTATAGATAAGGAGCAGCCGGTTTCTGACATCATGACGATGGAGCAACGAGTGGCTAAGTCAGTTGCGGCAAAACGTTTTGTAATGTCGCTACTCGGCGCGTTTTCTATCCTCGCGTTGGGTCTGGCTGCGGTGGGGATATATGGAGTGATGGCTTATCTGGTGACTCAACGAACACAGGAGATTGGCGTTCGCATGGCGCTGGG